>Ga0255210_1000257_pt1 | contig 22216 bp, 10 predicted proteins | sample Miss_Yuk_RepA_8d_FD_188422 | JGI IMG/M metagenome (GOLD analysis project Ga0255210, IMG submission 188422) | Freshwater microbial communities from Mississippi River, Louisiana, United States - Miss_Yuk_RepA_8d | ecosystem: Environmental > Aquatic > Freshwater > River | place: USA: Louisiana...
GGCCTCGGCCTATGCGCTGTTCACCGTCGGTGGCGCCAGCGGCCAGCGGGTGCAGCTGGCCCTGAGCGATGTGTCCACCACCGTGCGCAGCGACTATACGGGGGTACTCGAGTACTACGACGGCGCCAACTGGCAGCCGTATTCGAGTGGCGCCTGGGTGAGCATGCCCGGTGCGACCATGCTGGTTCGCACTGCCGTACTGCCGGATTCCGCCTCGGAAGGGGCCGAGGTGCTGCGGCTGTCCGCCATCAATCGCGCCAGTGTGGCAGCCACCGGTGACACGACCCTGGTGGACGATGGCACCGGCCTGACCTACGACGGCACGGTGACGGGCGGCGCCGCCAATTCCGCCAACACCAACCTGGACGACGACCGGCCCCTGAGCGTCAACAACATCGCGGTCAACGAGGCCTCGACGCACGCCGTCTTCACGGTGAGCGGCACCACGGGGCAGGTGATCACACTGGCGCTGGTGGCCGGTTCGGCCACGGCGGGCACCGACCATGGCAACGCGCTGGAAGTCTGGGATGGCGCGGCCTGGCAGCCTTACGGGGCCTCGGCCACGTTCACCTCCGGGACCCTGCTGGTGCGCACCAGCATCACCAACGACGGCACCTTCGAAGGGCCGGAGACCTTTGCCCTGCGGGCAACCAATGCCGGCGGCGGCGCCAGCACCGGCACGGCGACCATTGTGGATGACGGCACGGGGCTGAAGTACGACGGCAATGTCAGCGGAGGGGGCACACCTGTCACCACCAACACCGGTCTGGACAATGACCTGTCGGTGGCGGTGGTGGGCGCGGGTCCCGTCAACGAGGCCTCGGCCTATGCCATGTTCACCGTCACGGCCTCGCAGGGCGCGGCTCTGACGCTGGCCCTGTCCCAGACCGGCACCACTGTGGCGACCACCGCCGGGTTCACCATGGCGTTCTCCACCGACGGCGGCGCGACCTGGACCAGCTATTCGGCCAGCAGCACCCCGGTGGTCCCCGGCGTGATCGGCGGCGGCACCGGCACGGTCTACGTGCGCGTGGATATCGCCACTGAATCCGACGTCCTGCAGGAAGGCGCCGAGACCTTCAGCCTGACAGCGACCCTTGGTGCCGACGGCGCGGCGCCCCTGTCGAGCGCCGCGCAGGTGGCCATCGTCGATGATGGCACGGGCCTGCGTTACGACGGCACCCTGACGGGCGGTGCCCCCACCTCGGACAACACCGGGCTCGACAACGATGTGGCGGCGGGCGGCCTGACTCTGACGGGCGGACCGCTCACCACCAGCGAAACCGGCACCAGCGCCAGCTTTACGGTGAAGCTCAACAGCCAGCCGACAGCGGATGTCACCGTGACCCTCACGGGTCTCGACAGCACGGAAGGCTCGCTCAGTGCGACCACGCTGACTTTTACCAGCGGCAACTGGAACACGGCACAGACCGTCACCGTCACCGGCGTCGATGACACCTTGGACGATGGCGACATCGCGTACACGCTCACAGCCACGACCAGTTCGACCGATGCCAACTACACGGGGGCCAATGCCCGCACCGGGACCGTAAGTGTGACCAATACGGACGACGATGCTGCCCCGACCCTGAGCATCGACGATGTGACGGTGGGCGAAGGCGCTGGCACCGCCACCTTTACCGTGACGCGCAGTGGGGCGAGCGGCGGCACCACCACGGTGGACTATGCGACGGCCAGCGGCAGTGCGGCCGCCGGCAGCGACTTTACGGCAGCTTCGGGCACGCTGAGCTTTGCGCCAGGGCAGACCAGCAAGACGATCACGGTAGCCATCACCGAGGATTCCGCGGTAGAGGGCAGCGAGGGCTTCACGGTTGGACTGAGCAACATCGCCGATGCCAGCAGCGGCGCGGAATCGATCAGCGACAGCAGCGGCGCCGGCACCATCACCGACAACGACAGCGCCGGCCTGACTCTGACGGGCGGACCGCTCACCACCAGCGAGACCGGCACCAGCGCCCCGTTCAGCCTGGTGCTGACCAGCCAGCCCACGGGCGATGTCACCGTCACGCTCAGCGGGCTCGACAGCACCGAGGGGCGCCTGAGTGCCACCACCTTCACCTTTACTCCGGCCAACTGGAACGTGGCGCAGAGCGTGACCGTCACCGGCGTGGACGATCCGCTGATCGACGGCACCCAGGCCTACACGCTCAGTGCCACCACCAGCTCCAGCGACGGCAACTACGCCGGCGCCAATGCCCGCAGCGCCAGCGTGGCGGTGAGCAATACCGATGACGACGTGCAGCGCGTCACCGCCATAACGCCCGGTGCAGCCGTGCCGGAAGGGCAGCCCCTGGGCTTCACTGTCACGCTCAGTGCAGCCTCCACCCGGACGGAAACCTATGCGTTCAGCCTGGGTGGGGCTGCCGGCACCGCGGACTGGACCGAACTGCTGGCGACCAATGGTGTCAGCATCGATCTGGCAAGCGGACTGGTGAGCATCCCGCCCGGCGTGACCAGTTTCACCTTCACGGTGGTGACCCGGGATGACCTGCTCGTGGAAGCCGCCCGCGAGAGCCTGACCCTGACGCTGGGCGGCGCCCAAGGCAGCAGTGGCATTCTGGACAACGACACACGGCCCGCGCCGCCGGTCATCGTCGATGTCACCGAGACCCCCACCGACCCGACGCCTGCCGACCTGCTGACCGGCGACACCACCCAGGTGCTGCGGGTACTGGGCACGCCCGGACTGCCAGTGCTGCTCTACACGCGCGACGGCCAGCAGATCAGCCCGGCCGGGTACAGCGTCACGGAGACTGCGCCCGGCGTCTTTACGCTGGACGCCCAGGGCATCAACCTCAATGTCGGCGACTACGTGGTGCGGCAAGTGGATGCGGGCGGCAACGAAAGCCCCGATTCCAACCAGTTCACCGTGGACAGCACGCCCGAGCTGGAGGAGAACACCCAGGCCCGCGTGATCATTCCGGGGCAAGGGCTCAGTGGTCGCTTTGAAGTGATTGACCAGAACCGGGTAAACCTGACGCCGTTCCAGTCCAGCCGCCCGCCTTCGCTGTGGTACGACTCGGACGGGGAGCGTGCGCTGTTCGGGCTGCAGGGCGGCAGTGCCGCCGGAGCCCAGGTCAGCCTGCGCCTGGCCAATGGGTCCACGCTCGAAGTCAACAGCATCACGGGGGCCTACCTCTACAAGCCCAGCAGCGATGCCACCCTGGATGTCTTCCCTGTCACCGTGCGCGACCCCGGTGGCAAAGGCGGCAACCTGGCCTTGAGCTTCGAGGTGCGTGACCTGCTCGACCGCGACGGGGTGCCCGCCGCCACCGAGGAGCAATTGGCCACCCGCCTGACAGGCACGGCCGACAACAACGGCGACGGTGTTTCCGACGCCAACCAGAATGCCGTGACCACCATGGCGTGGACGCGGCAGGACTACTTCTCCAATGCCGTGCAGGGGCAGATCGGGCAGGTCCCTTCCACCTCGGTCGTGACCGTGGTGGCCAATGAATCGCTGGAAGGCAGCCAGGTCAGCCCGATAGCCCAGCTGATCAATTTCGATGTCCTGAAGGTGGACCGCGATGGCCGCGGCGGGCTGCCCACCACCAATCTGGGCAGCACCGTCTCGTCGCCCTGGGATGCGCTGGCGTTTTCCATCGAACCGCTGCAAAGCCTGGGCTTGATCGACGTGGATGCCTCACGCCCGGGGCTGCAACAGCGCGTGACCATCGACATCAGTCGCTCCGGGATCCTCGACGGCGATTTCCAGGCCTACTACAAGTGGATCAGCGCCGACACGATCCTGGCCGCCGTCCAGGCGGGGGTGCCGCTGATCACCTTCGACAATGTCGCGCTGGTGTCCCCCAACCAGGCCGGCTGGTATGACTTTACCCAGCGCACGCCCGGTGGCGACGGCGCGCGCTTTGTCAGCAGCAACGGCAAGATCACCGGGATCGACATCATCCTCACCGACAACGTCTTCGGGGACATCGACTTCACCCCGGGCCGCCTCACCGACCCGGGCATGCCAGTGGCACGCCCGGATGCCCTGCCCCCCGTCATCACCGGACCCAGTGGTGGCGCCGGGGCGCCCAGCAGCCTCAAGAACATCCCGGAGAACACTCGCAGCGTGTTCCGGTTCACGGCGGATGAGCCGGTGGGCTGGTCGCTGGAGGGCGGTGTCGATGCCCCCCTGTTCCAACTGGATGCGGACGGCAACCTGAGCTTCGCGGCTGCGCCCAACTACGAGGCCCCCACCGATGCCGGCAGGGACAATCGCTACGATCTCGTGATCAAGGCGGTGGATGGCTCGGGCAATGCAGCAACGCAGCGGGTGACGGTGCAGGTCACCGATGTGCCGGAACCGGTGCCGATGTACCGGGCAGACCTGCGCACGGGGGATCGTCTGCTGACCCTGGACCTGGCAGGTGCCCAGAACACGGCGCGGGCAGAAGGCGGTAGCTCCGGCCTGGAGTTCTGGGTCATGCCGGAACCCACCAAGTTCCTGGTGCCACTGGTGGCCTGGCGCAACCTGCTGACGGGCGACCTGTTCTACGCCCCGAGGAATGCCGAGCTGCCCTACGCCTGTTATGTGCCAATCGACGCCGGGCCTCTGGGCTATGTCCCCCAGGCGGGTCAGGGGGCCTTCGACCTGCATCTGTGGATGGACGCGCGCGGGATCACGCAGATCGTCAGCCGTGACACGGCCCTGCAGATGGGACTTGCCGGCAAGGGCTACGCCGACCTGGGGGCGCTGTTCGGCTCCGCCGCACAGGTCGATGGCACGCCGATGGTGGGGCTGGTTGGGATCGAAACTCTGTCGGGCGGCTGATGGGCTGCTCTGTGCCTACTCTTCTTAAAGGGATTGCTCTTATGATTTTCAAGATGTTTGGTTCAAGGCTGTCGACAGCGTTGTTTGGCGTGCTGGCTGTCTCGCCGCTGGGCATGTCGGCCTGCGCATGGGGGCAGGGAGCGGCGGGTACCGAGGACCCTTCCGCGTTGGCAGCGGACGAACCGGCCTGGGTCCTGTCGCTGGCCGGGGGCTTGGCACAAGGCCCTTCGTCCCTGCCCTTGCACGTCAACCTCGGCGGGGCCAGAGCCATACAGCTCAATGGGACTGTCGACCTGGATCGCGGGCAGGCCGTGTCGCTCTCGCTGGCGCGCCAGTTCTGGGGTCGGGAATCGGACGACGGCGAGCGGCGCTATCCGTTGCGCCTGGAGCTGGAGGGCTTGCGGGCCGACGTGCCGCGCACCCAACTCGCGCTGGGCGTGTCTAGCGTCGACTTGGCCGACGAGATCGACATCGAGGGCATATTCGCCAACGCCTTGCTGCGGGTGATGCAGACCGACCATCTGCAAGGCTGGATCGGTGCGGGCGTCGGACGCATTCGGCAATCGACCCAGGACGCCAGTGCCGTGCTGCCCGGATGTGCCTGCCTCGCAGCTGCCGAGGGCGATGGCACCGTCTGGCGCGCAAAACTGCGCCTTGAGTGGATACCGCAAGATGAGCAAGACACGGACTGGGCACTCTTCCTCGAAGGTGGCTACAGTAAACTGCCTGCCTTGCAAAGCTCGGCCGGCGTGTTTCCGCTCAGCACCTACGACAAGTGGGGACTTTGGACTCTGACCGCCGGCCTGCGCCTGCGTTTCTGAGAGGATTTCCATGAGCCAACCCGATCTCGCGACCCCCGTCACCTGGAACAACCTGAAGCTGGAGTATGTCGGCCCGCTGTCACTGGACTATGACCTGGACAGCAAGGACCGCAATGCCAGACTCAAAATTACCAATGTCGGCACCACGACCGTCGAAAACATCTACTTTCAGATTGCCATCCAAGGCCTTGGCGACTACCCGAAAGTCACCGGCGATGGCGGCTTTGCCGTCTTCCCCAATGGCGGCAGCATCGATCTGGCGCCAGGGCAAAGCTATATCGCCCAGAACTGGCTGCAGGGGATATACGAAGGGCGCTTCGGCAACACTCCGCCGGTCAGCGGCCAGACCAAGACTTACAGCGTGGATTTCATTCTGGCCACGGACAACGCCGCCTTTCAGCGCGCCAACCCGACGGCGGACCCGGTGCTGGCAGGCAAGCTGACCCAGCAGATTGCGTTCACCCGCAGCGACTACGGGCCCAACGAATTCCGCACCACGACCTCGGCCGAGCTGACAAACGGGCAGACTCTTTCCGGCACCATTGCGACACCCAATGGCCCGCTGACAGGGCTGACCGTGGAAATTGCGACCCCTTATAGCCGCTGGTATCCGGTGGACGTTCGCAGCAGTGCCACGCAGGCCGGCTTTGCCACCCAGGTGCCGACACGCGACGACTGGATGGTGCGCATCACCGCCGAAGACTTCGGCTCGCGCACCTTGACCGCCGCGCAACTGGCGGATGCCGGCTCGATCACGCTCAGCGCCGTCAGCGATTTGAGCTACGGCTACCAGTTGGCGAAAACGGCCGTCGCGCCAGTGGGCTACTGGCGCGGGGCAGTGAGTGAGTCCGAAAAGACGTTCGTGCTGATTCCGGGGCAGGAAAATTGGTCGGATCCCGGCGATGACGCTGCCGATGCTGCGCTGCGCGCTCGCTCGCTGATCCGCAAGTACAGCTTCAGCGGCGAGCTGCTGTGGGAATATGCCCCGGGTTGGGAGACCTGGGGCGGCGATATGTCGGCCGACGGCAGTCGCGTGGTGTTCCTGGTCACGCCCGACATCTCGCGCTACCGCGCCGGGGACTGGAAACTGGGCGTGCTCCATGGTCGCACAGGGGAGCTGCTGTGGTCGGTGACCGGCCAGATTCCCTATCTGGAGGGCCTGGAAGCCTCGGTCAGTCCGGATGGGCGCTATGTCGCGGCCGGCTCCACTCAGGGTGCCCTGGGCGTGCACGATGGCAGCACGGGTGCTCTGCTGTGGCAGAAGGCCGCTGGCACCTTCGGCCAGGTGCGCAAGCTGCTCTTCGTGGGGGATCACCTTTACGTGGGCTCCGGCGATGGCTTTCTGGTCAAGCTGGTGGCCGCCACGGGAGCGCAGGTGTGGAAGTCGTTCGTGGGCGGCTGGCCTTTCGTCAATGGCCTGGATGTGAACGAAACGGCCGGGTTGATCGCCGTGGGCACCAAGTCCAAGGACACCAGTGTGGTGAATGCGGAGACGGGCGAGGTCCTGTGGTCGAAGCAGACGGGCGCGCTCGACGCCGTGATGTCGCCGGATGGCCGCTATGTGGCGAATTTCTACGGCGATATTTTCAATGCCCGCACCGGGGCGCTGGTAGGCCAGACGGGAGTGGGTGCCACCGCCCTGTTCTCGCCGGACAGCCAGTATCTGATCCAGGCCGACCGTGGCCTGGTGACGATTGCCGATCTTGCCGGCAAGGTGCTGTCCCGCATCGTCGACAGCACCGACACCCAGGCCGGCAGCGGGGAACAGGCACAGTGGAGTTATCTGAGTGCCGACGGCGCCACTCTGATCGTCGCCAGCCGGGACATGGACACGCCGGGCGAGCGCGCTCTGGCCATCTGGACCCGGGGTGAACCGGTGGTGTCTTCGGGAGGTTCTTCCGGGGGCTCTTCGGGCAATTCCGGGCAGAATGGCGGCAGTAATCCCCCGGGCGGAAACAGCGGTACCGGCGGCAGTGGAGGCCCGACGGCGGGCAAAGACACGCTGATCGCGCAGCCCGGCATCAACGTGATCGACGGCCTGGGCGGCACTGACACTGTGGTCTACACCCTGCGCCGCGCCGACTTCCAGATTGTGACTACCGGCGACAACACCCTCGTGCGCTCGACCAATGGGGTGTTCATCAACTCCCTGAAGAATGTCGAGCGGCTGCAGTTCCAGGACACCTCTGTCGCCCTGGACCTGAGTGGCAATGCCGGCATCACGGCGCGCATTCTGGGCGCACTGGCCGGCAAGCAGGCCTTGAACAACAAGGCTTACATGGGCATCGGGATTGATTTGCTGGACAAGGGCATGAGTGTGACGGAGCTGACGGGCCTGGCGGTGGAGACTCTTGGCCTGAAGACCAAGGATCAACTGGTCACGACATTATGGACAAACATCGCCGGGGCCCCGCCCACCCAGGCGAACAAGGCACCTTACCTGCAGCTGCTCGACAACGGTCTGGCACTGGCGGAGTTTGCCCGCATGGCGGCCGAGAGCCCGGAGAATGCGGCCAGTATTGGCCTGGTCGGCCTGTTGTTGAGCGGGATCGAGTACCAGCCGGTCGTCTGAGCCATGGCGATGGCGATGGCACCGGCGCCGGCTGCCCCACCGGCCCGCTGCCTAGTTGCTGAAATTGCCCATCACCACCGATTGCGGCGTCACCGCATCGACGAAAATGCCGATCAGGCTGACGTCTGCTGCCGTCGTGATCTGGTTGCCGTCCCCGTCCACCACCGAGAACAAGAACTGCCGCGTGCCGTCGTCGGTCATCATGACCAGGGCGCCCTGATTGGGGCCCGTGGTGTTGGCCAGAAAATCATTGCCGGCACCGCCGTCTGCCAGTTGCAGCACGGCACGCGCGACGGCATTGGCCATGGTGGTGTCAGCGCCCAGCTGGTCGGCCCCCGGGCCGATGCGGTAGAGGGTAGCGCGCCCGGCGCCTGCCAGCGCAGCGGTGTCCGCGGGGTAGTCCTGCTGCACAGCGCCGTTGGCATTGGCGATGGCATCCGAGAGGCTGGCGGTACCGGGATCCCCGATCAGGTCCAGCCCGGTCATGTTAAACAGCACCAGGCTGTCGGCATCCGGCCCCACGCCAAAGGTGAAGCCCTGCAGGGTATCGGCGGCGTCTCCTGCTCCGATGTCCATGAACACCTGGTCCCGCTCAGCCACTCCGGAATTCAGCAGAATGGTATCGGCACCGGCATCACCAGAGAGGAAATCGGCGCCGGTACCGCCACTGAGGCTGTCATCCCCCGGGCCGCCGGCGAGAAAATCCAGCCCACTGCCCCCCAGAATGGTGTCGTTGCCTTGCCCGCCATCAACAATGTCATCGCCGGCGCCGCCCAGGATGAAGTCGGGCCCGGTCCAGCCTTCCACCACGTCATCTCCCACACCGGCATCCATGTAGTTGGACGCCGCGCGCCAGCCGGGATTGCCGGCATTGATGGTCTCGCCGCTGGGCGTGCCCAGGATCACATACTGCGCCGACACCGCACTGAGCTTTTCGGTATCGCTGCTACGCAGGGTCATGGTGCCCCGTTTGACGATATTGCTGGTGTTGACCAGTGCCACGGCGCCTTGGTTGAAGCTGCCGAGCAGGCCACTGATGGACAGCCGCAACTCCCCCGCTTCGCTGAGCAGCGCCAGAAAGCCGGTATCGGTACCGTTGAAGGCCAGCGTGGGCGGCGGCAGACTGACCCGATGATCCGCCACCACCTGCGGCAGCAGCTGTGCCAGTGGCTCACTGGCCGCACGGGCAAAGTTGGTGCTCACGGCCCAGTCGGCGTTGTAAGGCGTCTCGACCCGCTGTGCCAGCTGCTGATAGGTATAGGACACCTGGTTGTCGGTATAGCCGCGCTGCAACAGATTGTTGGCATTGCGCAGCAGGTAGGCCGGGTCACGCAACATGGCCGCCAGCGCCTGCTCCGACGCAAGCAGGGGATCGGGGCTGGCCAGGATCTGCGCCCAGTTGCGCTCATCCAGATTGCTGCCGATGTTGCCGTACAGTGACAGGATGGCGCGCTGGACGAGGGCAGGGGTTGGCTCGCGATTGGCGAGCAGCAGTTGCAGGGAAGACATGGGGCCGGCGCGCCTCTGCGCTTAGATGTTGAAATCGACCATGGTGATGCCACCGAGGTTGGTGGAGTTGACGAACTGGGCGATGAGGGTGACTTCGCCGGCGTCCGTGGTCTGGCTGTTGTTGGCATCCACCACCAGGAACAGGAAATGGCGGGTGCCATCATCGGTAAGCAGCACCAGCCCGCCCTGATCGGCACCGGTGGTGTTGGCCAGAAAGTCCGCACCGTCGGTGAGCTGGGCCAAGGCACGGGCTTCGGCATTGGCCATGGTGGTGCCCGCCCCCAGCTGGTCGGTGCCAGCGATGACATAGAGGGTAGCCACGTCTGGCACAAAACCGCCCGGGTTCGGGGCGGTGTCGGCCGGATAGGCCTGGTTGGTCGTGCCGTTGCCGCCATTGGCATTGTTGGTCAGAGAATCGGCCGCGCCGCCGATCAGGCGCAATCCGGCACTGACGGTCAGGTCGAAGCGATCAAAACCATTGCCCCCCAGGCCGCCGCCAAAGTGGAAGCCGTCGATGATGTCGGCGCCATCCGCCGAAGTCAGGTCCATGAGCACGGTTTCCTGTTCCAGCTCGCCAGCATTCAAGAAGAGGCTGTCGGTGCCGGGCCCGCCGGTCAGAATGTCCCAGCCGGTCCCGCCAATCAGCACGTCATCGCCGAAGTCACCGCGCAGGTCGTCAGCTCCGCTGCCGCCGACCAAGGTGTCATTGCCGTTGTCCGCCAGCACAACGTCGTTGCCGGCGCCGGCGAGCACGTAGTCATTGCCATCACCGGACAGCACGGCATCATTGCCGTTGCCGGCATCAATGAAGTCGGCGCGGTTCCCTGCTGCCACGGTATTGATGTTGTTGTTGCCCGCGGTCCCGAGTATGACGTACTGCGTGCCCGTGGCACTGACCTTGTGCGAGTAGCTGCCGGTCAGCGACAAGGTGCCCTGCACCACTGTCGCCCGCGCGGTGCTCAGCACAGAGGCGCCCTGGGCGACATCGCCAATCGCTCCCGACACCGACATGCGCAGGCTGCCGGCCTCACTGGCGGTGATGGTGAATCCGTCGGCCGCCGCATTGAAACTCAAGGTGGGGGTTGGCAAGCCCTGCTGCTGATCTGCAGCCGCCTGGGCCAGAAGGTCGGCAAATCCGGCATTGGCCGCGGCAGCGAAAGTTGTGCCGCTTGCCCATGCCGGGCTGTAGGGGAAGCCGATACGCGTGGCCAGCTGCTGGTAGGTGAGCACGACCTGACTTTCGGTATAGCCCCGCACCAGCAACTGGTTGGCATTGCGCAGCAGATAGCTGGCGTCCTGATACTGCGCGCTGAGCGCCGCTTCGGCCGCTGCCAGCGGGTCTGCTGCTGCCAGAATGCTCGCCCAGTTGCGCTCATCCAGGTTGTTTCCCAGAAAACTGTACAAGGTGTTTATGGCGCGGGTGATCAGCGGCGTAGTGATCGCCTGGTTACCGAGGAGCAAGTGCAATGAGGACATGGGGCGTCTCGTGTGTGGACAATATTTGTACTATTGTTCACAAAATAGGCACCTCACGACAAGGTCTCAGCTGATTATTTTTTAATCGAAATGAGCAGTGGCTGAGTTGATATTCCCTTTCTATCCGCTTGCCTGACGCTGCGCGGCCTTGCGCAGCAGGGAAGCGGCATCCTCATACTGCAACGGCTACGATTCATAGAGTCTTGATGGCGCAATCCATTAGAGAGCGCGTGAGCCGCAGGGAGCCGAGGAGGGGGAGGTGGGATGACATGGTGGCATTTTATGGAAGCGGCGGTGGGAGTATGCGTGGTTCTTTAACAACAATTTTTAACATGACGTTCTATATTTTTTGAGGAAAAGCAGAGCGTGGCATAATTTTAAGGAAGAAAAGGCTACCGATTAAAAAAGAAAAGCCCCCACCTTTGGAGCAGGGGCTATTCGAAAGACTCCGTGGCCGCCTACGAAGTAGGCGGCGTTGGAGTGAGCTTTAGATGAAGTTTGCAGCCACCATTGCGTCAGCGGCAACACCGGTAAGCGTAGCGACCAACGTCAACTCAGCCGCATCGACGTTAGCGCCGTCACCATCAACAAACTGCCAGATTTGCGCACCACCGGCTGTCAGGTAATTTACAAACAAGAGTGTGTCAGCGGCATCAATTGCTGCATTGGTCGCCGTAGCTGCCAAGGCAGCCACAAGGTTTGCTGCAGTACCACCGGTCGTCACCCCCGTGAGCTCAAACACGGTTGTCGTGGCAGCGATCGCAGTACCTGCAGCTGCTGCTTGATAGCCAGTAGGAGTGGTGACCAGTCCGTCAATAGACAACAGTGCAGTGTTCCAATCGATGATATCCGCAGCAACAGCAAAGTCAGTGATTCTGTCACCAACATCTGCAGCTACCATTACGAATGTATCAGCTCCGGCACCACCGGTAATCGTATCAGCACCAGCACCGCCAGTGATGGTATTGGCTACCGCTGAGCCTACGATGTAGTCGGCACCGGTTCCACCAGTCACATTCTGAATGTTGGAGACGGTATCGAGTGTCGCGATGTTCAGCGCTGACTCACCATTGAACAGATAGCCCACACGGCCCGCATCAACACCACCTGTCAACGCGCCTGACAGATAGGCACCAGTAGTTGCGAAGATGTTGGCATAGCTGATGTTGGCTGCCGACAAGTTCACCACAACACCGCTGATCGTGCTCGGGCCGGTATTTGCGTCACCGCCAGAAGCAATCAGCGTGTTAGTCCCGGTTCCACCGTCAATCACGTCAGCGCCTGCACCGCCAGTGATCTGGTCGTCGCCCGCACCACCGTCGATTGTATCGGCGCCGGCAGCGCCTGACAGCACGTCATTACCGTTGTTGCCGGAGATGCTGTCTGCACCAGCAGAACCAGTCACGTTGTCCACACCGACGGCACCGTTGTAGGTAGTGCCCGAGGCCACCAGTGTGGTCGTCACCGCGCCACCGTAGGCAGAGGCGTTTACGCTGGTCAATGCAGTGGAGCCCGTGAGAGTCAAGGCAAGAGTCGCCGAGTCACCGGTAATCACCAACGAGGTTGCCGCGGCAGCAGTCAACACAATCGTGTCAGTCGCGTTGCCACCAGTGGTGACGTCTGTGTCATTCGAGAACAGGTTGATTGTCTCGATGCCCGCGGCAGTGATCGTGCCCGCGTTGAATCCCGCAGCCGATGCCAATTCCAGGTTCAGGGTTTGTGCACCAGTTGTAGTGGCGTAGTTTAGAACCAGGTCACCAGCGTTTGCGGCTGTCATGACAACAGTTGAGTTATCAACCAGATTTGCAACGGTTTCGGCTCCGCCACCGGCTGTGGTACCGCTAAGAGTGACAAATCCAACGCTGTCAAACATCGAGACATCAAGAGTCTGGGCATTTAGTGCGTCAGAAACTGTCAGACGATCAATACCACTCAGGTTGTTCACAAACGTGGTGATCTGGGCAAAGGTACCCGCAGCGATACGTGCGACGTCTGCCTGGTTGATCGACAGAATGTCTGTGCCGCCTTCGCCACCAGAGATTGTGTCGGTCAAGGACAGTACGTTCGTACGAACGATTGTGTCGTCGCCGTCGCCACCGCTGATGTTCAGGTTGCCACCGCTGATGTTGGTAATGGTGTCGTTGCCGGCACCACCCATCAGAGTGCTGGTAGTGGTCGACAGTGATGTGATTCCGTCATTGCCGTCGCCACCATCAACAGTGTCGGCGCCAGTGTTGGTTGCAATCGTGTCGTTGCCTGCACCGCCCAGGATGCTGTCATTACCGGTATTGCCAGTAATGTTGTCGTCACCATCACCGCCAGACAGCGTGTCGTTCCCGCCATTACCAACGATCACGTCGTTGCCGGCATCGCCGCTGATGCTATCTGCTGCTGCACCACCGGTGATGTTGTCGATACCGCCGCCGCCAGAAATGGTTGTGGCGGTTGCAGAACCCAACAGAGTGTCGGCATTGGCACTACCTGTCACGTTGGTGGCGCCTACCGGAGCCGCACCCATGGTGAAAGTAGCAGTGCCAGTCAGACCAGCAGCACTGATAGAGGCAGCTGTAATTGCCTGAACTGTATAGGCATTGGAACCTGTGAAGTTCACTGCAGTCGTTCCGCCAGTGTCGGCAGTAACACCGATTGTTCCCAGAGTCTGGGCTGTTGCGGCACCAGTACCTGAGCCATTGATGTTGACTGTTTCGTACTGAGTGATCGTCAGGTTCTGCGCCGCACCAACGTTGGTTGCTGCTGCGGTATTGACGATATTGAGCACATCAGTGGTGGCTGTGCCGGTGTCAGTCACGGTCAAGGCAGAAGCCAGAGCAGCGCTGAGGTTCACTGTCAACGTGCCGGCTGGTCCGACGATGCTGTCGGCTGCACCACCCGCGCCAGAGCCTGCGATAGATACAGTTGTGATAGCTGTATCAATATTTGCAACAGTAAGCGCGCCTTCAAGCGCGTCTGCGAGGGTCAGATTTTCTATCCCAGAAATTGTACGAGTCGCCGGTGTTGTGTAGGCAATTGCATCCGCTGAAGTCGTACGTAGCGTGTCTGTTCCATCGCCGCCAATGATTGTGTCGGTACCGGCAGCTGCCAGATCGCCAGCTGTGCCCATGTTGAAGGTGTCGTTACCAGCGCCACCATCCAAGTTGTCCACACCGGCACCGGAAACAATGGAGTCGTTACCGTCACCACCAGAAACGGTGTCGTTGCCTGAACCTGCAGTAATTGTGTCATTGCCACCATTACCAGTCAGGCGGTTGGCCGTGCCGGTTGCGCCAGTGATGTTGTCTGCACCAGAACCACCGGTAACGGTGTGCGCAGCGTTGGACATAGCAACGGTAATGCCGCCGCTGTTAAGGCTGGCATCCACAGTCGTTGCGCCGAGCACTGCATCAGCAGCGGCTGTCAGAGTCAGTGTGCCCGCACCTACCACGGTGACGGCTCCCGCGAAAGCGGTGTCAACGTCGTTGGTGCCTGCCACGTTCAGAGCCAGAGTTTCAACGCCAGCACCGATAGTGAGCAGCGGATCAGCAGTCACGTTATTCAAGCTCACTGACACCGAGTCCGCTGCGCCAGCGACTGCGGCTGCTGCGAAATTGATGGTGTGAGCCTGCGTGCTGTTGGAAATGGTTACAGCAGTTGCCGTGGACTGAATGTTGCTCAGCGTCAGCGAGCCTGCAGAGGCAGAGCTGGTGATGCCAGTCAGGCCTGTAGAGTTGGTCAGATCCAGGTTGGAGTTTGCTGCAGTGCTGGTGATGTTGATCTGCTCGATGCTGGTCAACGCCACCGGGGTGACTACCACACCGTTCAGTTCCACGTTCAGGGTGTCGGTGCCTTCACCGCCGTCCAGTGCGTCCAGGTTGTTCAGAGTGGCAATCGCACCTGACAGGGAAGCATTGAAAATGTCGTTGGTAGCAGCGCCGGTGTAGCCAGAACCTGTGTCCACCCCAGTGCTCAATGCCATCACGCGCGGAGTCGGAGCCGGCGTCAGGGACGTATCTGCAACAGTCACGGAAGCCGCACGGCCTGCCACAGTCACGGTCAGTGTCTCAGCGCCTTCGGTGCTGGAATCAGCCACCAGAGACACGGGGATCAGGGCCTTGCCGTCTGCACCGATGGTGACAGTGCCAGTCAGGCTGCCGCCGGTAACGTCAGTCGCGCTGACACCAGAGATGGCGTAGCTGTACTGAGCGCCGGCAGACACATTGGTGGTTGTCAGCGTGAACAGGGCGCTGGAGCCTTCGTTCACAGAAGTGGCGTCAGCAGTCAGCGTCCCAGTCTGCCCCTCCGAAATATGCTGTCTGCTCAAGCCCTTGCGATGCACATGTTGACGCGTGTGGTGGTGTCTCCTACCTTTTTCCTACCACGGATTTCCCGATTGGATCCGCTTGCACTGCGCGAGCCCTCGTTATACGCGGGATTGCCGCGAATTCCCCGGCCTGATACGACGCAATCTCGCTCCGCGCGACGTACCAACTTCCTACCAATCCAATAAAAAAAGGAACGCCCCATGCCAACACTTGCACTGACGGCCGATTTCATGGCCACCCTGTCCGCGCGCTTACCCGCCCGTGGTGCCGTCTGTTACTTCGACACCGAGCTCAAGGGCTTTGTCCTTGAGCTGCGGGCGAGCGGAGGCGCCACGTTTTACTTTCGATACCGTGACGCCGAGGGGAAAGTGCGTTTGAACCGGATTGGGCGTGCCACGGATACCTCTCTGGGCGAGGCGCGCGTGGCGGCTCACAACATGAAGCGACTGCACAACGAGGGGGGCGACCCGAAACGGGAAAGCCAGCGCCTGCTCCGCGTGCCGTGCTTCGGGCAATTCGTGGCAATCCATTACCTGCCCTACATCCAGGTGCGCAAACGCAGTTGGCGCACGGACGATTCCATCCTGCGCGGGCATTTGTTGCCTGCTTTTTCCCAAGTGCGCCTCAGCCGTATCCGGCGTGCGGATGTGCTGGCCCTGCACCACAGCAAACTGGCCGGTGGCTATGCGGCCGCCACCTGCAACCGCATGCTGATCCTGTTGAAATTCATCTTCAATTGCGCGATTCGCTGGGACATATTGCCGCCCGGCTGCAATCCCTGTACCGGCATCGAGACCTTCTCCGACCACGGGGCGCGGGAACGTTATCTCACCCCCGAAGAAGTGCAACGGCTGATGGCAGCCCTCGATGCCAGCTCCCAGGCACAAGTGGCCCAGGTGATTCGCCTGCTGCTGTACACGGGTGCGCGCAAGCGCGAGATCTTGGACTGCCGTTGGGAAGAAATAGACTTGAATCGTCAACTTTTGACTGTTCCTGCCACCCGCTCGAAGTCAAAGAAGCCGCGTTTGATCCCGCTGTCGGACGCCGCCATTGAGCTGTTGCAGAGCCTGCCGCGCCCGCCAGATATGCCCTGGGTGTTTTTCAATCCGCGCACCGGCAAGCCGCCCGTGTCCATTTTCTATGCCTGGGACTCGATCCGTCGCCGCGCGCAGCTGAGCGATGTGCGCCTGCACGACCTGCGCCACAGCTACGCGAGCTTTCTGATCAATGCGGGGCGCACCCTGTATGAGGTGCAGCGTCTGCTGGGCCATCACGACCCGAAGGTCACCATGCGCTATGCCCACCTGTCACCGCAGTCGATGCGCGACGCGGTGAACCTGGTGGGCAATCTGGTGCGCGGCTCGGCCTAGAAGGTTTCCAGCGTGACGGAGGCATTGCAGCCTTCGTTTTCGTAGGAGCCGACCCAGATGTCGTAGTCGCCCTCGTCGGCGGCCTCGAAGCGGATGCGGGCGTCCATGCCGCCGTTGGAGTCGTCATCGAAATGCCAGTCGGCCGCCGGGTCATTGATCAACAGCACGCTGTCGCAGTCGCTCTGCAGCCGCACCTCCAGCGCGCGTCCCAGGCCATTGCCACTGAACGCCATGGTGTAGTCGGGCGGGAGGGTGACAAAGCCGCGTCCGGGCAGATTGGAGCACAGGGCAATGTCGGCCGTGCCGCCGGCAAACACCTTCAGAGTCTGGGGTGTGTAGAGCGCATCGCTGGTGTAGCTCAGAGCCGTGCCCGACTGGCTGAGATCGGGGCACAGGGCCGCCGTGGCTGGCGCCAGGCTCTTGCCGCTCGGCGCCGAAGCGCCCGGCTCGGCAGGCGCAGTTTTGGCCTGGGCGGCCGCTGGATCAGCCAGGGCGGTCGCGGCCGCGAACAGGTCATTGCCGGTGACCAGCGGTTCGCCATTCACGAGTATTTGCTCGGAACTGGCCTGCAGGGAGCTGCGCAGACGTCCGTCTTCGACTGTGACATAGGGCTGGGTGAGGGCGGTCTCCAGCAGGTCTTGCAGGGTCTGCTGCTGCGTCGCTGTCAGGGCTGCGCTGGCGAAGGTACGCTCGAGCGCCTCGACAGAAGTGTCCAGTGTGGCCTCCACGCGGACGGCATCGGTGAGCGACTCGAGATTGTCGAAGTCCACCGCAGGCGAGCCCTGGTATTCGACGCTCAGTGTCGCGATCAGGTCGTCGGCGTCGGGCAGTTGCAGCGCCAGGCGGTCGACGCTCAACACCACCTGCTCCTGAGCCAGGGCGCGCAGGGCCTCGCCCAGGGAGTCACCAAGGCTGTCCAGATCTGCGTCCAGCGACCAGAGCGCGTCCAGGGCGGCATAGGTCTGCGCGCTGATGCCGCGCAGCGAGGTCTCCATGGCCAGGCCGCCCAGGCGCTGCTCATTGAGTTCCAGCGTCCCCACGCGCAGCGTGCCGGTGTTCGACACAGTGTCGTCGAGCAGCTCGACCGTGCTGGTGGCGGCATAGTCACGCAATTGCAGCCGCAGGTCGGCGGCTGGCAGGTTCAGGCGCGCGGCATCCAGTGTCATGCGTGAGTCTGTGAGCAGCGGTTGCGCGTCGCGCTGTTCCAGGGTGGCCTGCAGGGCCAGGCGATCCATGGCGAACACGGGCGCGGCGGCCGCGGCGCTGGTGTCCTTTTTCGCCGCGACGGCCAGGGCGTTGTCTCGCACCTCCAGCAGAGCCAGCGCGAGCTCACTCGTCAGGGTCCAGTCTGCAAGGTCGCGCTGCAGTGTTCCCGTCAGGCGCAGGCCTTCCAGGCTGGCGCTGCCCTCGTCCGGGGCGTCCAGCGCCAGCAGCGGCAGATCCAGGCGCAGCTCGACCTGATCCAGCGCGCGGTTGGCCTGCAGCCGGGCCCCCAGGCCAAAGGCCTCCAGGTTGATCGTGTCGTCCCCGTCGACCACGCGGCCGTCATAGTCCAGCACGTCCAGGCTGGCGTGCAGCGCACCGCCGAAACCCAGCGTGCCTTGCAGCGTCAGCAGGGGGGTCTGTCCGGGATACTGCGGCAGCGCCTCGCGCAGGGCCGCGGGCACCGCCACGTCGAGTTCAGCCCGGGCCAGGCCGAAGCTCAGCCCGCCCAGCCATGGCCCATGGCGGATGTCGATGCGGCCGGCCAGACTGCGGCGCTCCTCGGGCAGTTCCAGCGTCTGCAGCACTTGCGCCAGCGTGCCCCCACTGCGCTCCGGCCGCCACACCAGGCGGTAACGCAGCTCGCCACCCCAGAAATGGCTGTCATAGTCGAACTGCACCACGCTGACGTCGTCACGAGCGATCAGCACCGCCCGATAGCGCTCCATCTCGCTGCCAACGCGGCTGCCAATCATGGCGACACTGGCCAGAGTCAGCGCACCAGCGAAAAGGACAAACAGACCGAGTCTTTGGAAAGTCTTGCGCGTCGCGGGCATCATGGGGCCATCTCCTCAGGTGTCAGACGGTGGCGGCGTATTCCCGGCCGCCGGCGCCGCCAGGGCATTGACCCAGGCAAGCTGTCGGGGCAGACAGACGGTCTGCAGATCGTAGTGCTCTTTGGCAAACGCCCGCGCCTGCTGCCCGAGTCGGGCCCGTGCCGGGGCATCCTCCAGCAGGGCGCAAAGGGCATCACAGAGGCCCGGCACGTCGAAAAAATCGACGAGCCGGCCTGTCTGCCCGTCGAGGATGGCCTCGCGCAGGGGGGCGGTATCACTGGCGACGATGGCACAGCCGGCGCTCATCGCTTCCAACAGGCTCCAGCTCAGCACAAAGGGGTAAGTCAGATAGACATGGACGCGCGACAGTTGCAGCACGGGAATGAATTGCTCGTAGGGAATATTGCCCAGAAAGTGCACGCGGGCCCAATCGGCGTCGCTGATCTGAGGCCGCACCTCGGCGATGAAGATGTCTTTCCATGAACTGCCGCCATGCTGTTGCGGGGTGGGTCTTGCGCCGTAGCTCACGTCATTGCCCCCGACAATCAGCACGCGGGCAGCAGGCCGGCGGCGCAGCAGTTCGGGCAGGGCGCGCATGAAGACGTGGTAGCCGCGATAGGGTTCCAGATTGCGATTGACGAAGGTCACTACCTCGTCGTCTCTACTCAGCCGCACAGTGCCATTGAGGGTCAGCGTGACGGCCGGATTGGGCGCCACGGCCTGCGTGTCGATCCCGTCGTGCACCACGCTGATGCGGCTGCGCATGGGCGCCGGGAAGGTGCTGGCCTGCCAGTGGGTGGGGCTGATGCCAGCGTCGGCGATGTCGAAGTGCAGCAGATTGTTCAGATTCTTCAGCCGCAGCCGGCACGCCTCCCCGGCGGCATCCTGCACCGCAAACTCCGGGTCGAAGCCGACATCGCTGCCGCGCGGGTGGTAGTAGAACTCGCAGTAGATGCCCAGGCGCGCGGCGGGCCACACTTCCTTGAGGAACAGGCTCTCGCCCCAGCCGTGATGTGCCACGATCACCTCGGGCTCAAAACCCTGTGCCTTGAGCTGCAGGGCAGCCCGGAAACAGGCATCGGCGCGGATGGTCTTGGTTTCGAAATCGCTCACCCAGGGGTGGACGCCGGGTGTCGTGCCGCGGCTCACGCCGTAGGGCACCAGGGTGACTCCCTGCCAGCTGGCGGCTGCGCTCTTTTGCAGCAGCAGTGCCCGCACCTCATGGCCCTGGCGAACCAGTGCCGGGGCCAGGAACTTGAACTGGCCGGGGAAGTTCTGATGCACGAACAGCACTTTCATGCGGGGAAATGCTGCGCAGCCAGAGTGCGCAGCGCCTCGTCGGAACGGGGACTCTTGCTGGCCAGAGCCCACAGGTCGAAGAAGGGCGCGCGGCCGCGCGCGAGGGTGGCCACCGAGGCAAATCCTGCCGCCTGCAAGGTGGCGTGCAGCACGCGCCGGGTGAAGCCACAGCGGTGCGCCATGTACAGATTGCCCTGGGCCATGCTGCGCCGAAAGCCGTACAGGATGTCGAGGGGCGCGATGGGGCCGGCCGGCGAGGTATAGGCGGCCTCCGTCAGCTTGTCCTCGGCTATCAGGGCGCACACCGACTGCAGGTCGGGGCAGGTGATCACGGCGATGCCGTCGTCGGCCAGCACGCGGTGAAACTCGGCCAGGGCAACGGGCACCTCATGCGGATAAAGATGTTCGATGTTGTGACTGGAAAAAATGGCGTCGACAGCGCCCGCGGCCACGGCGTGCATGTCGGTCATGGTGCCGGTGACGTCGGGCTGCACGGACGGGTCGATATCCAGGCGGATTTCCTGCCAGTCAGCGGTGTTGAAACCGGGGGTGGTGCGGTCTTTGCGCTTGGGGCCGCAGCCGACGTGCAGGAGTTTTTTCATAAGGTCTCGCGTAGGCAGGCACTCAGACCGGCAGCAGGGGGGTTGGCCCGGGAGTATGCCGTCTGGATATTCCCTGTTCAAGCGGACACGGGCTTGGCAGGCCTCGGCTTGTCAATGCAGAGCGCGCTTGTCCGCCGACCGCCGCGCATCTGTCTGAGCGACCCAGTCCGGCCACGGGGAAGCCGGCCACTGCGCGGTGCTCCAGAGCGTGTGCAGGATATTGAGCCACTGGCGCAGGGCCAGGGGCGGCAGATTCAGTGCCACGCTTTCGGCTTCCTTGTCGCCCCGCAGGCTCAGGCACAGCACAGGACCAGCAGTGTTGATGTCCACGGCCAGCACCAGCCAGCCAAGGCAGTGCGGGGTCGGACGCACCGGGTCTTCATGTCCCATGCGCTCGGTGGCGGCGCGCAGCTCCAGGCTTTGTTCGATGTCCGGGGGAAAGGCCGTGCCGCGCTGCTTCTCCAGCCACAGGCACAAATGCGGCAACAAGCGCAACATCAGGCGCTGGCTGAGCCAAAGCACCCGCGTGTCGCCCGGGCTCAATTCACCCGTCAGCCGCAGGCGGTCCTCGGCTTCGACGTACTCGGTCGTGATGCGTTGAAGTTCCTGCACAGCCTTGGCCTCCCGGGGCGCACGTTCGCCGGGAGATTGTGCATTGAAGTGGCGGCGCAAACAATTTTTGAAGCACTGGCGTCTTAGGAGTAGCATCGCCTCGCCTGCTGCGCAGTGGCCCCCTTATTCGAGAGTATCGCCATGAGCTGTCTTACCCCGAGCCTGACCCGGATCTGCCTGCTGCTCGCCTTGCCCGGCGCCGTGGCTGCCCAGGAGCTTGCCTTGTTCGAGCCTGTCGATGTGGCTCCGACAGCGGCTGCCAATGCGCCGTTCCTGCCACAAGCTGGCGAAGCGGGCCTGGCGCCGCAGGCGTCGACGCTGGTGTTGACGGGCACATCGCGGATCGGCGAGCGCTTCGGCGCCACCCTGCGCGATGCCAACGGGCGCAGTGTGCAGGGATATTGGCGTGCCGGCGAGGCCGGCGCCATCGCGCAGCTGCCCGGCTATCAGCTGTTGCAGGTCAGTGCGCGTGAGGTGCGCTTGGCGCTGCCGCCGGGGATGCTCTGCCAGGCCGCGCCGGCACAGGGCGTGCATTGCGACAGTGACGGCACGGTGCAACTGCGTCTGACCACTGCGGCGCCACTCGCCCCGGCGCAGCAGCCCTCCGACACACTGGCTTCCGCGACCCCGGGCGCCGCGCCTGCGGCCGAGGTGCCCACGGACGCCGAGAACCCCGAGATCGCTGCCGACAATCCTTTTGCGGCGGCACTGCGGGCGGCCGCGGAAGAACAGCGCGCCGGCGCGGGCGGTCGGCGCGGTTCCTTCAATGTCGAGCGCTTCCAGCCACGACGGATTTCGC
>Ga0255210_1000258_pt1 | contig 22193 bp, 21 predicted proteins | sample Miss_Yuk_RepA_8d_FD_188422 | JGI IMG/M metagenome (GOLD analysis project Ga0255210, IMG submission 188422) | Freshwater microbial communities from Mississippi River, Louisiana, United States - Miss_Yuk_RepA_8d | ecosystem: Environmental > Aquatic > Freshwater > River | place: USA: Louisiana...
CCAACAATAACGCCATTCCGAAATACGTATCCAGTAGGTAGGGTTGCGGTAGCAGTTCCAGCGAGACCAGCGGTGCGAATATTGGTCAGTGTTGCACCTGTGAAGACCACACCGGATACATCAGAATTCGTCAGGCTTACCCCCGAGAGATCCGCATTGGTTAGATTGGCACTGGTAATACGAACATTATTGCCGAAGATGGCACCCCCGCGACCGACGTATCCGGTGGGGAGGGTGGCGGTAGCGAGGCCTACGACGCTGCGCGAGAGAATATTCGTCAGTGTTGCGCCATTGAGGGTCGCGCCGGAGAGATCGGTGGATACGAAGATGGCATTGGTTAGATTCGTAAGATTGAGAGTAGCACCGTATAGAGAAATATTGGTGAAATCTGCACCGGAAAGGTCAGCACCATAATAATTCGCAGAGGTAGTCGTCAATGTGGCGGTGATAGTTCCGCCACTATAATTCGCATTATCACTTTCCTGGGTTGCGGTGATGATGCTTGTGCCGAATCCAACAATAGTTACGGTAGTTCCGGTAATTGTAGCTACGTTGGCATTACTGCTCGTATACGAAAATGCACCGGTGCTGTTACTCGTGGGGGCAGTTATTTGGAATGGGGGCGCGTTGGATACTTTGGTGATGTTCGGGAAATTGGATATCGTAGGAGGAGGATAGAGAATGACTAATGCGATACCACTTGAATTGATACCATCACCACCAAATGTTGTATATGTAATTCCATTTACCGTGGCGCTCGTTATTTTTGTATACGTGTTATTTGTTTCACGACGATATACGTAGGTGCCATAATTCACATAAGTCGTTCCAGAAATGGTGACGGGTTCACCTTCATCACACGCTACGATAAAATTTCCGCTACTATTTGGTATTGTCGCAGTGGATGTTATGGAATGTGGAGATGACACGTATGTGGGAACAATGATACGCAATATTTTATCGGAAGGAATAGTTGGATTGAATACTTGAATATCGCGTGCTTTTGACAACGTAAATACGTTATTGTTCAATGTCGTCAAGTTCACGCGACGACGGTTTTCCTTTTTACGAAGGATGTCGTATCGGTCCATATCCGTATAATATGAAGCCGAAATGCCGAATGTAGACGCGGTGGTTTTTAGTGCTGCGAATGCAAAAAAATTAGAATATATTGAAATGACATCAGAACTCACATTTGCCGGAGTTGTCCCGCCGTAAGTTGTTTCACCCCACGCAATGACGCTTCCGTCATTTTTTAACGCAGCGAAGGCGTTCTGCGCAGAATATACCGCGATGACACCTGAACTCACATTTGCCGGGGTCGTTCCGCCATTACTTGAACTACCCCACGCAATCACGCTACCGTTATTTTTTAGCGCCGCGAAGGCTAAATTGGTAGAATACACCGCGACGACATCTGAACTCACATTTGCCGGAGTTGTCCCTCCTGAAGTTGAAGTCCCCCACGCAACGATACTTCCGTCGGTTTTCAGCGCGGCGAAGGCTGTGTTGGTAGAATATACCGCAATTACACCTGAACTCACATTTGCCGGAGTTGTCCCACCGCTTCCTGATAAACCCCACGCAATCACGCTACCGTCAGTCTTCAAGGCTGCGAATGCTAATTGGTTAGAATATACCGCGATGACTCCTGAACTCACATTTGCTGGAGTCGTGCCGCCACGGTCTGAACGACCCCACGCAACGACACTACCATCCGTTTTCAGCGCGGCGAATGCGTATTCTGTAGAATACACCGCAATTACATTGGAACTCACATTTGCCGGAGTCGTCCCGCCGGAAGTTGAATCACCCCACGCAATGACGCTTCCGTCATTTTTTAGCGCTGCAAAGGCGTAAAAATTAGAATACACTACTATGACATTGGAACTCACATTTGCTGGAGTCGTTCCACCGAAACCTGTATCTCCCCACGCGATGACACTACCATCAGTTTTCAGCGCCGCAAAGGCGTAATAAGTAGAATACACCGCTACGACATTGGAACTCACATTTGCCGGGGTCGTCCCGCCATATAATGAATTCCCCCACGCAATGACACTACCATCCGTTTTCAGCGCTGCGAAGGCGCTGATAGTAGAAGATATCGCGATGACACCTGAACTTACATTTGCCGGAGTCGTCCCACCACCATTTGAAAACCCCCATGCAACGACACTACCGTCAGTTTTTAGTGCTGCAAATGCGGCAACGGTAGAATATACTGTTACTGTGTTGGATTCCACATTTGCAGGAGTTGTTCCACCATACAAGGAATCTCCCCACGTAACAATACTTCCCGTTGCAAAACCTTTCGTCAGATATTCCCGAATACTTTGAGGGTACAAAAACAAAATCCCGCGATACTCCTCAATCGCCTCCGTGAAGTATATATTTTTCAAGTTGACGCCTGTATGCGATTCTAAGAACCAGTTCCCGCCAAGTGCGGCAGAACCCGTATCATCTGTAGATGCACGGATGGTCACACCGGTCTGCGCCGTGAGCGTATCTATAATATATTTCCAATCCTTGTTTGAGTAAAGCGCACACGCCATCATATCAAAATACGCGGCGTTAATTTCCGGCGTGGTCCTGCACCATACAATCAGGTCACGCAATGATGTCCAAGTTGCGAGTTCTGTGTCACTGTCGGCTACACCTGAAATGATACTACCAGCAGCAGAAGTCGTTTCTGCGTCTGCTGCGACCAAATTATAAAATGGTCGGTTGTAATTGTGCTGAAGCAAGCCGATGCAACGCGGGAATGTGTTAGTGTCGGCGGCCCCGGCGGCCCCGGCAGCATCCGCCTCTGAGATTCGCGCCTTAATATCCTCTACTCTGTCTGTATAGTAGTCAAATAATACTGGACTACATATGTTGCTATCAATTGCTGTTAGGATTGTTTCGTAGTCTTGGACCCGCTTGTCAATTAAGAGTATATTTTTCGGCATTCCTCCTCCTTATATGAAGGACTTATTTTGTTCACGTAAATATTGAGGTACCATCTGGGTTATTTACGGGAACAAAAAATTGAAATGTTTTTTCATCTACTTTATGATTGCAGTGTTTAAAGCAAACAGTATTACGACGACTATGTTCTCCTTTCTAAAATCCGGTGATTTCTACAATACCATCAGAAGTCTTACTAATCTTCCTGGACTCTTCACTTCGGACGGCGACAAAATCAAATACGCGCTTCTCAATCATTCGGTGGCGATGCGCAAAAATCTTGGAGACGGCGCTCCTATCTTTCAAGGCATCAGGCAATTGGAGACGGAACTTGAGCGAGAAGACAACATTGCAAGTATCGCGAGTGGACGATTGCATTCAATGGCTGCTGCTGCTGCGAATGCTGCCGCCGCAGTTACAGATGCGGCAACCCGTCCATCTTCTGACGTTACCCGTATTGACAATGCTGCATTGGCCTTCATTATGGCTAAAGAACTCGCGTTTCTCAACCGAACACTTCAAATGATTACACTCATCGCCAACAGGTACAATGAAGAACAAGAAGACAACAACTGGGGACGCGGCGACAGCGACAGCGACGGCGACAGCGACAGCGACGGCGACAGCGACAGCGACATTGAATGCGGCGATTACAACAACACCCCACCATTGCAACGTTCCCAATCTTATACTACAAACGAAAACTGTGGGGTTCGGACTAGTAGTTCCAGTTCCGACGTTCCAAATCAACTTGCGACTACATTCCTCATTGCAAGCGGGCGTATGCATCAACAGTTCAATCATCTCTGTGAACTTACCGGAACAAACCCTATTCTCGTGAATGCAATGACGACAATGGACCGGCCACATAATATGGTGAATAAGGAAAAACAACTCTCCGCACAATACCTCGTTGTATCAGATATCTTCCATCATTTCGTGAAGTTTGACGAAGAACACCGCGAACCAGTTGTATCTGCATTCCTGGAACTGCGCGACATCTCAGTCGCTGCGTGGAGGATTATGTCAATGTTTGCATTTTCCAACCTATTTCGCTTGACCGAAGGAACAGAGTTTTCGGTACTTCAACAACCAGATGATGCCATATTTACACAGGGACGCGATTATACACTTCAGCAATCTACGATATAAATATGAAAAAATAAAAGGTAATTCTTTTTTATGTTTAGATTATTATAAGCTTTGTTACACACTACACTAATATTCCCTGAACTGGTCGCGAATGTGTTCAAATACTACAATCGCGTCTCGCGCACACGTTGTAATATACTCGGCGACAATGCTTTCATCAACTCCCACTGTCTCCGCGAAACCGACACGTATCATACTATCCGGATTATGTGGGTGAATCTTTCTAAATGCACAATAGGTGATCGTCTGGTCCTCTGCATAGTGCTTGTCGTGAAGGAAGAATTCAAGCACTTTTCCCAGTGTATAATCCTCTCCCTTTAATTCAATATCAAAACCGTTCTGAATCGTGCTTACTGTAGGTATAATGTGATTTTCGCCGCTTTCTATATCGCGGATGAATTTCGTGCATTTGTTGATCATAATCTGCGCTGCTTTGTGGACGATTTCCGCGTTTGTGAAGACTCCAACCGTTTCTACAACGAAATCAAAACTGTCGTCTATCGTATAACGCTGTGCATCTAGTAGCACCCAATTCTTACGTTGTGCCTTCATTTCTTCGCTTCCGATGGCGGCTACGCCTTCCTTCACGAGTTCAGCCTCCTTGATGCGCCACGCTTCGTCAACTTTAACGGGGTCCATCGTCATTTGATAGGCGCATGTGGATACAACATTGAATGCACCGTCTTCTTTGGCGGTGCCAACGTCAAGGTCACACGTCATCACGAGTTGCTCGCCTTCGCCGTATTCCGTCATTTTCGGGAGCAGGCGCGCAAACTCAATATAATCACCGCTAATGGGATTCGGAGGGAATATTTCGTGGACTTTGACATCCGTCAGGTATTTGCCGTTGGTTTTGTTTTTCATTTTGAAGTCTTTTGTAGTGACGTATCGGATTTCATTCCCGTCGGCGACTACGTTGACTTCCAGTTGGTAATCTTTGTAGGGGAACTCTTGGTCGGTTATGTGTATGGGGATGCAGCTGAGGCGTTGTTTAAGAATCTCGTTATGCAATCTGCTGGTATTTACAGTGATACTCGCTTTGCACTCCGAGTAGGGGAATGTGCGGAACACGAAAGTCGGAATGTCGGAGAGAATCACCCTACGAAGGGCATTGGCGAGACTGACATTTATTTTGCCGACAGTGAATCTGAGCTCACCGTGTTCATCGGTTTTTGAGACGATTCGTGGGATGTATTTGGATGCTGCGGAGGCGGAATGAAATGGAGCGGAAGCGGAAGACATTATATTAATTGCTCGGTAATAAACAATAAACGATACGTTTTATATATGTTCCTATAAATAAACATTTGTTATCAATTTTTTATCAACGATATCCTATCCATATGCGTCCAAAACCCACATAAAGTTTTGTCCTTTATTTAGTAATAAAAGATATAATGTCATGTATCATCTATTATAGTAATCATTGCGATAAATCAAAATCAGTGTTAACCGCGCTAGCTAAATCCAGAGTCCAAGATGATATCCATTTTCTTTGTATTGACAAACGTGTGCGTGCTACAAATGGCAGTGGAGCCTGGTACGTAATAACCGAAACCGGTGAAAAAGTCCTTCTTCCACCCCAAGTCAACCGCGTCCCTGCGTTATTGCTTCTTAATAAAGGACATATGGTGCTTTATGGTGAGCAGATTTTACAGCATTTTCAACCTAAAAATACGGCAATAAATGACCACGCCACTGGCTTTAATGGAGAACCAAATGCATTTTCATTGGGGCGCGAAAGTATGGGTGGATTCGGCGTAGCTTCTGACAATTATAGTTTTTTAGACCAGAGTGCCGACGAATTATCTGCGAAAGGGAATGGTGGTATGCGGCAGCTTTATAATTATGCGACGATTCATAGCGTGGACAAAATAGAGACGCCGCCTGATAATTATTCACCCGATAAAGTAGGTAGCGTTTCGTTGGAACAGTTACAGCAGAAGAGGAACAGTGAGATACAGCATCAGCAAGAGCAACAAAATGTGGTGGTGGGGGGAGGTCATTCCCGTTACGACGGTGGTCAAACGAACATAGCGGGTGGTGGTATGATGGGTGGTGGTGGCGGCGGTGCGGGGTCACAGCGCGGACAATCTATGCCTCAACCTCAACAATATGCTCCAGTTGGAACTCCACCTCAATTTGCAGCACAATCTGTATATCGTGCCCCACCTCAACAACCCGAGTATTCACGTTTAAGTGGACAAGGCGGCGCAGGGGGAGGCGGCGGATTACGCGGTTCAATGGATATGCGTGCTCAACCGCGTAGTGGTGGTAGTTGGATTTAAAGTTGTTGATGTAATGAAATAAAATGTATAATATATAAATGGATTCACTTCGTGAAATTTATGTAAAATACGACGAAATCATCCGGTTATCCGCCTATGCATTTACTGGTTGGTTCTTATCATGGGTGCTTTTTTTTATTATGTTGCCCTTCATGGTGCGAGCCTACGGCAAAATCCGCGGTACTTCCCTGAATTACGCGTTTAGTTGGTTCTCAATGATTGCCATTATTTTAGGGTTGGAATATACGGTGGGGTGAAAAGAATAATGTTTATTTACAACGCAATAAAATGTGATGGATTGCGTTGTAATGGCTAATGCAGTGCACGCACGCACGCACGCACGCACGCACGCATATGCAGTATTATATATACCGCGACTTCGTTGCGTCGTAATTTTGGATGATTTGTGTTGTTGTGAGTTGGGTATTATAATAGTAAAATTGCCCAATGTCGCATTCACCTTCACCATAAAATCCAGTAGGAAATGTCATATTTTGTGTTGAAGAAGGAATACCGGTTTCATTACTTATCTCCGATAGAACTTGTCTGCCATTTACGAAGACCTTGTTCGTTCGACCACCACCGTTTCCGAATTGGATATTTGCGGTATACAGTCTCCAACCATTACTAACAACACCGGACACAGAATTAAAATAGTTCACTCGTGATGTTCCATTCTCGTGTAATTGTAAAGTGTTATCTGTTCTATATCCTAATGCATATCCATCATACGATGGCGCGCCAAATACCTTGCTTACAAGTGAACCTTGTGAACCAACATTATTGATTCTTACCCACATTTGAATCGTGAAGGGTTGGTTTATCACGGGATTGATTGCAGTGGCTTGATTGATTTGCGCAAATTGGCCGGTAGCTGCACCTGGATTGAACTCAATATATTTATTGTTGGCGTCGGTCGTGTTGAAAGTGGGTGAACCATTTAGTGTTGCGTTGTAATCGCCTTCAGAATCAAGGTTCGTCCAAGTCGTCCCGCCGCCACCTGCGTAAGAACTCGCATTGTTCGCGTCCAAGTAGATGATACGTCCAGTAGTTTCCAGGCTTGTCACGACAGGTGTAACCGTGACAGAGGCGGATTCATTGCTCGTTGCTCCTGACGAATTCACCGCTTTCAATTTCACTGTATACTCGGTTCCATTTGTGAGAGGTGTCGTGCCATCGGAGGATAGAACGGTGATTTCTACGGGGCTGTATTGTTGCGCAGGTGTAAACGCGCGAAATGTGGCACCATCGTCTGTAGAGTATTCGTAGTTACTTACATTACCACTTTGGGTGAATAATATATACGCGGCTTGATTGCCTCCAACACCTGACAATCCGGTTGGCGCCAATACAAGAGGTTCGACCAACCATTTGGCGTAAAGTATTGTATTCGCATTGATGGTAAACGTGTTTCCTTGTGAATAGGATGTTCCTAATCCATCCGCAGCAGTATTCCATCCATTAAAAATGAACCCAGACTTTGCAAATACAGGAGAACCAGTATTCCCTAAAATTTTTACAGTAGAACCGGCGATATACGGTGAAGAACCGTCCGTTGGCGCGTTTCCGCTGGTGTTGGTGTTTCCGTCATATGTAACGGTATATGATGATGGAGGCGTTATGATATCTGTGATTTTCAACCAATTATACGCTCTTCTGTCTCTAGCGAGACCCGACCGTCTTCTTCCAGGCATTTAAGGAATGTGTATACTATATTATATCATATAAATTTCATAATAATTTCATAATAATTTCATAATAATTTCATAATAATTTCATAATAATGTTGTAAAACCGCGACCCCCGGCATTATCGGCGCGTATGTTTGTTTGTAAAAGTTCCGGTTCGGAACATTTGTATTTCATTTTGTTAATGACAAAACACCGGAAAATATTCCGTTGAAAATGGATGAATTCAAAAAGTTCAAATTCCAAATGTTCGGTGGTATAATTTCTGAAAAGATTCTGTCCGAAAATATTCCGTTTAAAATGCATCCCCCAAAAATGGGGAATTTGTTAGATTGAAAAGTTGATATAGGGTTTTGGGGGGATGCCTATAGCGTTTGGCGTAGGATGCACTTCCACTGGCAGATATACGTCCTTACCATAATATGGTCTGGTGATATGTGTATGATGAAAGTTATGGTGTGGGCGTGGAGATATGTTCGGAGATTTGTATCCTGTCCAAAAAATGTCCATTTTGCCGTTTGCGCGGGAGACTTTTAAAACACAAAATGCGAAAACCCGAAAAAACGGGTTTGTGACTGAAATGCTCTTATTTGCGTTTTTTAGGCGAAAAACCTGAGACTGATAATTTTTAGGCATAAACGGCGTGGACGGTTGTAGACCCTCCGCCGAACGTGCCAAAAATGGACAAAAATGGACAAGGATACGTTTAGCCAGTTTTTTGTCTAGGTCTATGATATACCCCTCATTTTGATGAACCATTCGCGTATATATAGTTGTGAACCTTGCAATTTCATAACTACTTGTAAACGTGATTATCAACGTCATATATTGACACAGAAGCATAAGGATGGTGGTGGAAGTGTTAATACGCCTATAAAAACATCGGATGGTTATTCGTGTCCAACTTGTCAAAAAATATTCAAGTCTCGCACTAGTGTTTATAAGCATAGTCCTTTATGTAAGTCGGTTGTTACATCTTCTTCGCCGTCTCCGCCTCCGCCTCCGCCTCCTCCGCCTCCTCCGCCTCCTCCGCCTCCTCCGCCAAGAGCGTCGGCATCGTCTTCTATACCGCCACCAACCGGAACTACTGAACCACAACTATCAGAGGATTTTGCAAAAAGTTTTATGAGTATGATGTTGCTATTTTTTCAGCAAAACACCGAATTTCAAAACAAAATGATAGAAATATGTAAAAATGGCGGAATATCAAACAGCCATAATACCAACAGCAATAACACAAATACCATCACGAATAGTAACAATCATAACAACACATTCAATATGAATATGTTTCTGAATGAACAATGTAAAGATGCAATGAATATGAAGGACTTTGTGAATTCTATTCAATTGAACGTGACGGACCTAGAAAATGTGGGTCGTTTGGGATATGTGGAAGGAATGTCAAATATCCTCATAGACAACTTGCAAAAGACCGATGTATACAAACGTCCGGTTCATTGCAGTGACGTAAAGCGCGAGACCTTATACGTGAAGGATAATAATGAATGGGAACGGGATGGTCCAAATCATCCGAAAATGGTGAATGCTGTCCTTGCAGTGGAACACAAAAATGTAGCGTTGGTAAGTGAATGGGCGAAAGCCAATCCGCGATGTATGAATAGCAACACACGAGAGAATGAACAGTATATGAAACTTTCCAGAGCGGTAACGGACGGAGAGAAAGAAGGGAATATCGCCAAGGTAATAAAGAAAGTAGCAAAGAATGTGGTGGTTGAAAAGGAATGACATTCCAGTATAAATATTATATCGTGTTTATCATAAAGAGGATAACTATGCCCGAATCTCTCGTAATATACAATTGTGAAACGTGTATGTTTCTAACAAGGAATAAAAAAGATTATACGCGTCATCTGAAAACACGCAAGCATATACATTTGTCGCTAGAATCCGCACATGCAACAACACCACAGCAGCAGCAGCAGCAGCAGCCACACGTATGTGTCAAATGTAATAAAGAATTCAAATCCCGGACTTCAGTATACTCACATATCAAGAAGTGTATTGCGAATTCTTCTTCTGTTCCAGTAACAGAAACAATACAACACCCGTCAGCTGAAAAACTTACTACGGAACAAATTCAATATATTCTTATAGAAAATAAAATACTCAAGGATCTTCTCAAGAATGTGATTCAAGAACAACGATATAAACCAGTCAAATAGAAATTTGAATGCAATATCGCCATTGAATAGTAAATAATATATAAACCCATATCAATGATGTATATTACAACTTAGCAGCTATCTCTCCTTGACTCCGCTATCGCTCCTTGACTCCGCTATCGCTCCTTGACTCCGCTATCGCTCCTTGACTCCGCTATCGCTCCTTGACTCCGCTATCGCTCCGTATGCTTCATATTGAATATCTCCTTCCCATCATCGCCTTTTGGCACACTATAACTAACCAGGTCGGCAAATACAAAAAGGACCACGCCGTTGCAAATAATATCGTTTGTGCGATTCATTCGCTTGTATTCAGTCTTCATTATAACTACAACTACAATCTGAACTACGCAATCCACGCCAGTTTCGGATACTATATTTATGATTTATTCTATATATTTCAATGTATTCGGGTGACGTCGACGTCGTCAGTGAATATTCAAGCTATCAAACAACGTGCCGTTTATATCGTGCACCATATCATCGGACTTTTTTTATTATACGATACTCTTACGACTCATAATATAGGTCCTCTACTAAAATCATATTACTTACTAGAATCATCTAATTTATTGTTATACGTATCCTATCACTTACATAAAGAATACCGCGAACATAAAACCATGATTTCATTTTCCGAATTCATTCAACTTTTGTGGTATTCGTATTTTCGCGTCTACTTGTTTTCCATTTGTCTCTATGAGAATCAACAACGGTTTTTTGAATTCCCTCGTATGGGTCAAATTTTTATTGCAGTCATATACTTGATGGGAATTGTCTGGACGTGTAATTTAATGAAACGGAATATTTCAAATTATTTGGCGATGATATCATAACGCAATTGTTCGTAATAAATGATATATAAATAATTATTACTCTATATATCATAATCCGTCGCTATCGCTCCTTGACTCCGCTATCGCTCCTTGACTCCGCAGCTATCGCTCCTTGACTCCGCTATCGCTCCTTGACTCCGCTATCGCTCCTTGACTCCGCTATCGCTCCTTGACTTCGCTATCGCTCCTTGACTCCGCTATCGCTCCTTGACTCCGCTATCGCTCCTTGACTCCGCTATCGCTCCGTATGCTTCATATTGAATATCTCCTTCCCATCATCGCCTTTTGGCACACCATTACCACTGAAATCCAAAAACACAAACAACACGCGGGTATTGTTAATAACACGGTTAGTGCTATTCACTGTGCTCTCTACATTTTTCAGTATCATTATAATCACTATGACGAACTAGCGATGAATTATACAGTCCACGTTAGTATCGGATATTTTATCTATGATTTGATATGTATTTTGTATTTTATCTATAATGCAATCATAAACCGACAAAACCCTTCCCGTAACAATGTCGTATATGTATTTCATCACATTATCGGCTTGTATCTATTGAACGACATACTCACGAGTATATACGCTGACATATTATTACACGCATACTATTTAGCCGAAATTTCTAATTTCACATTGTATACGTCTTACCATTTACGAAAAGAATATCCGAATCATAAAACAATTACTATTGTCTTTGACGTTTTTCAACTCATCTGGTATTCGTATTTTCGTATCATCAAAATTTCACTCTTACTTTATGACAACGCACACCATTTTTTTGAATATACACTCGCAGGACAGTCGTATCTTATCATATTACACGCATTGGGAATTATCTGGACGTGCGCATTGATTAAAAAGAATATCGTGAATTTCGCGAATCTCAGTTCAAACGATTATAAATCCAAAGATGATGCGGATGTTCTCGCTGCTACCGCCTCAACAAAATACTCTTCAGCAGGATGAAGAAGGGCCCCCGCGCCACTTTTACATTCAATCTCTCGGACAATGTCGCATAAGGTCTCTGTATCAGCAACGCGGATATACGCGTCTATTTCTTTTCTCGTTGGATTCTCATTATGATTATCGGTCGCGTCAGCACGAGTAGATGATGAAATGAGCCGAACCATCTCGTTAAATACGGGTGTGTATAGATGTAATATAAACGCGATGCGGGTTTATATCACATTGATGTATTCGCATAGAAAAATTATGAATAAAAATACTTCCACAAATAGTGTAAAATATAATAAAGCTATAATCAGTTATGTACTATATTCATTCCATAATGCAGACACAAAGACACAAAGACACAAACACACCACTCACCCTCCCACTCCCACTCCCAAACGCACACTTCATCTGGTATTGCGCGTGGCTAGCTCTCCCCTCGGCCATTTATGCATATTCTAACCCCGCGTCAACCCATCTCGCTATCATCCCTGCCTCTGTATGGGCAACATCACTTCTTTACTGGCGCAACCCTGTTCGGCATTCGTGGCGCCGGACTCTAGATATTGCCGCCGTGCTTGCTGGTCTATCATACAATACGTATTACGCATTCCAATATATTCGGCACATATCACCAATACATTTCGGCCTATACACAGCGCTTATCAGCACCAGTGGAATGTCATATTTATTAGGAGTTTATCTAATGCATCGCGGAGACATCTGGCCCGCAACTTATGCACACGCAAATGTTCACTTTCTGGGAAATATAGCGAATATGGTTTTGTATCACAGTAAATAGACATAAAAATATACATAAAAAGTAATAATAGAAAGACGACAACAATGAATACTCGTCTCTCAAAATGGGCCGCTGATATCCGGAAAATTCGCCAAAATATAACCAGCGATGGAGCGGTCAAACCTCGCGCATTTCAGCATCTTCGTAGAATTATAACTTGTAACAACGTTTTATTTTATACAGGATTCTTTTTTTCATTTTTAGATGCATCGTATATACTTCCGTGGATAATGATGGGGCTTTCTATGAGTTCACATTGGACAACGGTTTCACACCACGTGTGTCACGGTGGATATACTGTTGATGCCAATGCAGATGAACATAATACAGCTACCGCTACCGCGTCACATGTGTCAGTATGCCATACATACAATCGTTTCACTTATGGTGTAAAATTGCACCGCCGTTTTAAAGATTGGATAGACTATATTTTACCAGAAGCGTGGCATTGCGAACACAATATTCAGCATCATTATAAATTAAACGAGGATACTGACCCCGACAATGTCCAAAAGAATCTCGCCATCATTCGGACAATGAACGTCCCGCGCATCGTAAAATATGCATTCATTATATCTTTAGCACTTACGTGGCGGTTAATCTATTACTCACCCAATTCGTATAAATATTACAAGGCGATGAAACTGAAATACGCGATGAAGCCAGAAGATTATAAACAGATGACGCTTGTGGGTGCGATTACAAACTACTGGCCATCGTGGATAAGTCGCACTGAATATTTCACCATCGTATTATTACCACTCTTCCTTTATCGCGCGATATGTTTCGCACCGATTTATATCATCCACTTATATTTTCCCGCCATTTTCACCACGAACCATTTACATAATATTGTTGTGAATTACATTATAGCCGACATCTTCTGTAATGTTCACACATTTGTGATTATTCTGCCAAACCACGCGGGACGCGATATGTATGTATACCGAACACCGGTAACTGCAAAAAGCGACGAATGGTTTCTTCGTCAGTGTATTTCATCCGCGAATTATACCTCTGGAAATAACACGAGTGATTATTTACAAGGATGGTTGAATTATCAAATTGAACACCATTTATTTCCGGATTTATCGGCATATGAATATCAACTGATACATCATCAAGTGAGAGATGTATGCCACAAATACGGTGTTCCTTATGTATGCGAAAATGTTTTTGTCCGGTTATGGAAGACGGTGAAAATAATGACGGGAGAGGAGAATATTCCGTATTATGAGGGGAGTGAGTTGGAACAGATGATGGTTATGAATGAACAATAATGATGAATCTATATTGTAATAAAATAATGTATGATTACTGTTTTTCAAATAATATATATTGTAATGTTTCATGCGTCATCCATTTTCCATTTTTATATTGCGGTGTAAATTGAACACTCCAAGGAAGTAAATAATAAAATTTACTTGGCTGATAGCATATATAACTATGAATATAGTAAGGTGCCGCAATTGTTTTGAATAATGCATGCATAAATCCGGACATTGAAAATGTATTTTCACATTTGTTATTTTTTCTACACCGATAATAACTCATATATAACATAGTAGTAATGAAATAGTCATTTGTTCTCTCTTCTTGATAGATTGTTTTTAGTCCGGCCTTTTCAGCATACTTTAAAAATCCATCTATACCGTCAGGATAATACCCATCATTACCGCTCCACAAAAAATATAATCGTATACGGTCATATAACGATAATTCTCCAAAATTGTCATTCGTATGAATACACGTTATAAAATAATGACCTTTTTCATTAAGGACGCTATTTATTATTTTACATAAATCGGTATATTTATTTGGGTTTTCTCCACTACATAACGCATATTCAATATTACCACATTGTAACACTAAGTCATACTTTCCAATAATTTCTGGTGTAATATCCCAATAGTTCATATGATATGCTTTGAATCCTTGTGATTTTACAAGTTCAACTTGTTTTTCTGAAATGCTTACGCCTACAACATCAATGTCGTAATGTTTTTTGATATAACGCATAAAGTCTCCTTCCCCGAACCCGATTTCTAATATTTTCATACCCGGTTTTACTTTACAAATATTACATATTAATTTAAATTTTTCATCGTCGGTTATCTCTTTTATTTTGTCCGTATGCTTCTTTCCATTAAGGTCTACAAAATAAGGCAATTTTTTATCATATGCGTCATCGTATACTTGTTTAGTCCAGTCTAATATTTTTTTTAAATTTTCAGATGAATGGTCTTTCGTATCAATTCCAAAAATGTTGTCACAATTTCCTTCTGTTAGATTTGTATATATAGAATCATTTTCTATACTTAATTCGTGGAAATAATCACTATACAAATATTCGGTTGCTATATATTTTTCAATATGAAACCCATTCCACTTTGCAACTTCTATCAATATTTCTAACAATAATGGTATGCTTAAATATACAGCTTTTTTAGTTAACGCATACAAATAAATACATATGCCAATGCTTATATTTCTTATCAATGCGCGAACCGAAAACTTTTTAGTATTTGTAAACAAATAGGTTACAACAATTTGGATTAGAATAATTATAACAATAATTATAACTAATGTAGAATTTATGTTATAATATTTTTGATTCATTGTATCGTATTATATATATATACAAAAATGTGCTATAGCGTTGAATCCTCCGCAAAAAACACATTATACGCGCTCGTCGCAATTATTGTCTTATTCCATTCCGGCGTCCCGCATTTCAAATGGTTAGGTGTTATTTTGATTAGTTGGTGTAGTATGCAATTCACAGAACTTTTACTTTGGCTAACCAATCCGCGAAAAGGATGCACCCCCGCGAATAAACTCATCACAATGACACTGGTCCCATTTATATTATGTTTACAGGGAGTTGCGCCCGCAGTCGGTTCTTTTTTCGTGAAACCGTGGTCTCAATGTAGCCAGAACCGTCGTCTTTTTATTGTTGCGTATTCGGTTATAACCGTGATTTTGGCCTTGATTTATATGTATGGAAATCCGGTTAAATATTGCACCACCGTCACCCCGAAAGGGCATCTTGACTGGTTTATGTCAGAATGGAAGACAGTAGAACTCGGTATCCCGCGATTATTCGCATTCACAGTGTGGCAACTCATTATCATATTCCCGTTCATATGGTTATGGGATGTTTCTTATAAGGCAGTCATCGCGTTTTGTATAGCACCATTGATTGGTTATTTTTACGGGTTTACGAGAGATTCAAGTGGTAGTATTTGGTGCCATTATGCGAGTTTTACTTCCATTGTTGCACTGATAATGTACGGATTGTATCGGTATAAACTCTATAATATTTTAGTGTAATTCTCTCGTTTGCTGATTCGTTCGTTCGTTCGTTCGTTCGTTTTCCTTTATTCTATTCCAAATTCATAGAATAGAATAAAATAAAATAAAATAAAATAAAATTATCAAGAAAATGACACCAGACACTCTTCTCGCGCTAATGTTTGCATCGTATACACTTCCTATCGCGTTTGTGTATTGTAAATATCGTTCTGCGACCGCCGGCACCCGTAGTATATCTAGCATCATAACAAGTGATGAACCGTTCCTATCTATAATGAATAATACCCCCCCCCCTTCATTGCACGATACCGTCACTATCCGCGATTCAAACAAGACACTTTCTTACTGCGTGTATGCTCCTAATGGCGGGATTCACGATCGCGTATGAATATCAACGTTGTATGTGTAACCTTGATTCGTCATTGTGGTCTCTCATCGCCATTATCATTCTTCTCATCGGGATTTTCGGTGTTATTTTGATTTCAGAAGATAATCCAATCCATTATATTTTCGCTGCTGCGGTATTTTTTGCGATGCTCGCATTTATGACGGGGCATACATATTATGTCTCCTCCGTAACGAATGGTCATCTTATTTTATATTACGCGCAACTTCTTTTTATGACCATAACAGTGATTGGATTATTTCAGGGCACGTCTATCTTCATCGCTGAAGCATTATTTATTTTGAATTTTGCTGTTTTTTACGTGTATCTTCATTTTCATACAATAGCGCCCGTGTTCGTCCCTGCGCCAGCCGCTGATTCGTCATCCGCATCGTCACCTTCGTCACCAATTAACCATTGATGTTGATGCGGATGCGGATGCGGATGTAGCGACAATGACGGTAATTCAATTCCCATACTTACGCCTATTACCCGGTAGCGATAATCCTGAATATACTGAAACAATAACACCCCGCCGGAAAGCCCCAAAAACACCAGTGACAATCCAATGACCGCATCAAAAGGTTCATTGAAACATAAAAACGAATAGGTGAGTTGAATCACGCGGCGAACGAGGTCTAGACCACCAAGCAGGATGTTTGCCGGAATCGCAGAATCTTTATTATTCAAGATATATATTTTGTTAAACATATACAGCTGAAGTCCTACTGCGATAAAGAAATACATTATCATTGCAGACACTGTAATTGGCGGACTATATTCCACCGTATACAACACTGTCCAAGGAATTGCAATGACAAAGTATGTCGTCTGAAATACGATTTGAAAGTCTATATTTGTCATCACTCCACTATGGCGCTTCATCGCGTATTCAATGACGTTATTATATGTTGAATTCAAAAAACACGATATGATTATAATAACGGTGTCCGTTCCGGTTCCCACACTCGCGTAGTAGGTTATATACTGCCCCACGGCAAATGCGTGTGAAACGACCAGTAATCCACAACCAGCATAGTAGAGTCGCGAAACCGGTTTATTCAGTAAATACTTGAACCACGGAATATTGAATAAAATAAAACCAGAACGCAATATTGTATAATAACTCAATGTTACTGTATTCAGTGCATAAAATATGAGGACGGTTTCCACAGTATAAAGCACTGCTGTTCCTATCGGATATTTCAGAATATACCGGCGTTCTGGTGCGAAATAGCCTTTGATGCGTGCCCAGTTTCGGATAAAAAAAATCCCATAAAATGGCGTAAACACTATGCTTAATAAAACATTGAACCACTGGTTTTTATAGTTGTATTGATTTGTGATATATTTCATACAGATGAGATACTCGGATAATGTAGCTACGAAGAATATGGAATTTAGGAGGAGGAGCCAGGTCATACAACAGACAACAGACAACAGACAAGAGACTGAGTATTATGTATATTTTATTCAATAATTGTGTCTATATCTGTATTTGTAAGCAACCATAACACGATATAAACCCATATCGTATATGATGTATACTACTGCTGCTACGCTACCGATGCCATCTTCATCCTCCGCCAACACGCGAAACCGATATAGCACTCCTGAGCGCACCGCCGCGCCTGATTGTCAGGATTGGACGCCGGTGACATTGAGCAAAACCCGTCCAGTCACCGCATCTGCCTCCGCCGCTCCTCGGACATTTGCATCTACAGGAGGAACGATGTCGGCATCAGCTATAGCTATTGCCAGCACTGCCGTAAACGACGACACCGTGAAGAAGACGAAATACATTGCGAAAGCCACCAGTGATACCATCCGTCAGACGCGATGTGACAAGAAACTCACCCAAAAAGAACTCGCGCAAAAATGTAATATGGACGTCTCTATTATCGCGGAGATTGAGCGCGGCGGGAATTGTGTCTACAATCCGACACACGTGAATAAAATCCAGTCAGTTCTCGGGGTGAAGATTCCGCGGGTGTAAATAAACCGTAATGAATACAATAAAATTGAACTGTAATAAACGTAAATTATGATAATTATAAACAGTCAAGAATGCCCACCACTACTAAAGCTTCCGCCTCCCCCGCCTCCACCGCCGCCACCCCCCGCACACCTACGATGACGCCAAGCACAATCCAGCGCCTGAATTATATCGGTTCCAAATACCAACTCCTTGGATGGCTAACTGATTTTATGAAAGATAAAACCGGTTTCACATCGTTCAAGGACAAAACCGTCGCGGACCTCTTCGCAGGGACGGGGGTCGTCTCTCACCACTTCCGATTACAAGGTGCGACAGTGTATACCAATGACGCTGAATTATATAGCGCAGTCATCGCACACGCATTTACGCGGTCATTTTATACACAGCGTGTCAAGAAGGTCATCGCCGAGATAAATGCTGCGCTCGCCACCGCCACCACCGAACCCCCTGGATTTGTCACGCGACACTATAGCCCCTATGAAGGCAATGAACGAATGTTCTTTACGGTTGAAAATGCGCGCAGGATTGACACGGTGCGTGTGATGTTAGAAACCGCCGCCGCCGCCGCCGCCGCTGGCCTAACCCACGACGAGTATCAGTTTATCCTGGCGTCTATTATTATCAGTGCTGACGCAGTGAGTAATGTTCCTGCAGTATACGGTTGTTATCTCAAGAACTTCAAATCAAAGGCATTGAAACCGTTTATTCTGACACCGATACATACAATTCCCGAACCTTCGGTTTCCGCCGCCACGTCCGCGTCTGCGGCATTTCACACCGACGTCATCGCTAATCCCGAATTCCTGTCGTCCACGCTCCCTCCTGTGGATATTGCCTACCTTGACCCCCCTTATAATGAGCGCCAATATTCTAAGAACTATTTCCCCCTGAATATCATCGCGAAGACTCCAGCTGAACTCGCCGCTACCGAGACCGCGACACCATTAAAAGGGAAAACCGGTATTCCGGCGGACTGCTTTCTCTCTGCATTTTGCCGAAAAGGCGCCGCAGCAGAAACGGCGTTTGATACTTTGATTCGCGGCCTCCGCGCCAAATGGGTGTTCTTGTCGTATAGCAGCGAAAGCATCGTGTCTAAGGAGAAAATGATGGAAATTCTCTCGAGATATGGAACAGTATCTGTCATTGAACGCGAATACAAGCGATTCAAATCGTTTGAGTATAATGAAGACAAGGCGGTCAATGAATATCTCTTCTGTCTGGAAAAAAAATGGATTACGACCCCTCGTCGCTCTGCCTCGCTTATTACAAATCCGTCACCTTGAAATGTCCTGCGAAGAGCGATAGCACCTTGTCAATTGTCCACCGAATCGCCATATTTTGCCGGCTTTTGGTATGAAACTGGAATTCCAGAATCGTTTCTTCTTTTGCACCAGCACCACTGGCACTTCCTGGCGACGCAACGACCCGAAGACTGGTTGAATTCGTCCATTTGTCGTAAGGCCGCGACCACGAATACTGAAACGATGACCAGTCAGGCTGAGAAGCCGTCGCCGTCGCCGTCGCCGTCGCCGTATCACAAACGACCGGCGTAATGAAGCGAATCTGGTCAGTGTCGCGCACATAATAGACCATCGGCGAATCAAAAGTGTAACGCCATAATATTGGCATAATTGTCATAATATTTTCTTGGATGTATTTTTTCATTGTAGCTGGGTCGGGGGCGGTCTCACCGCTGGCACCGCTGGCACCGCTCACGCAGCACTCATCCCAGAACTTTTGGGGAGTCGCCTGTCCCACTACCTGCGGCGCCACCTTGCCGCCCTTTTTCTTGTTGCTTTTGGCCGACAAGTGAAGAACCTTACCGTTCTCCTCTTCCGCAACCAGTGCGGTAAAATCGTATCGCGCCCCTTTACTCGCTGTATGCTTGCACATTGGGAACAAATTGTCAGTCACGAGACGCTTCAGGCGTGGCGTCAATTTGTCCACTTCGGTTTGGCAGTATTGAAACGGCCCATCATAGGGTATGCCGTAGGCATCGCAAATCGCTTTCTCAAATATCTTACCGGTGTCTTCTGTCTTGAGTGTCTTCGGTATCATCTCCTGAATCGCAGTCGTTGCTGCAATGGCGTCGTTGTTATCGTCGTGTTCGTTCGTATTCATCCTGCTGTAATTTACAAGAATCCTTGAAAAATATTTCAATTTTTTGAGTTCCCGTATGAAAATTGTAATCATCAATATTCTTGAATAACCAACTTAAATATTTGATATTCTATTATACATACATATAACACAACAAACAGCATCGTTCAATGGGTGGAAACAAACAGAAGAAGGCAAACAAGCATAAAAGCAAAGGTAGTAGCGGCGCAAAGAGCAATGCATCAAAACCAGTCACCATCGCTGATATTTCGCCAGAGTTTCAGACCATTATTCTGGACTTCCTGCGTGATATTGACTGCTCCTTCCCAGAGTATCGCGAAACACTCTCTCGGTATTTAGGATACTCGCACGAGATGAAACCGATGCCGGATGAGTTGTATATTGAATTATATACGCACTGTCGGGATGTATATCCTGTGCGTTTTTTTGATATTTTGTATAAGAACGAATCAATGTTTGCATATCATACGGCACAAGATGGGACAGAACAAAGCACAATGAGCAGTGAGAGTGGAGCCATCTCTGGCGAAACGAACGACGCGACTGCCGCGGAAAAAGCACAGGTGATCAACTTTCTTCCAGACGTTGATTTCCGAGAGATTTGGGCGACGGAAGATATCACCGACAATACCAAAGACATTATTTGGAAGTATCTTCAACTCATACTCTTTTCTATTGTGAACAATCTCTCAGATATGGGTTCTTTCGGAGACACAGCTAAACTCTTTGAAGCGATTGATGACAGTGAGTTGAAGAATAAATTGGAGGAGGTGATTGGCGAGATGGGAACAATGTTTGGCAATGCGGAAGCGGCAGCAGCAGCAGCAGCGGGTGATAAAGGAACAGAGGAAGGCCTTGATGAGACATTTAAAAAGGCGAGCGAGTTTATGAATGAAGCGTTCTCAGGCGCAGCAGGAGGTGCAACGGGACCGACATCACCTCCCAATATGCCTGACGCCAGTTCTATCCACGAACATCTCTCAGGTATCTTAAATGGTAAAATTGGTAAACTCGCCAAAGAAATTGCCGAAGAAACCGCTGCGGACCTGAACTTAGATATGGAAAATGAGACATCAATGAAAGGTGTTTTCCAACAACTGCTTAAAAATCCGGGAAAACTTTCGGGGATTATCAAAACGGTTGGTTCTAAACTGGACTCTAAATTGAAGTCAGGTGAACTGAAAGAGAGTGAGATTATGCAGGAAGCAAGCGAACTGATGTCAAAGATGAAGAGTATGCCGGGGATGAATAATTTGGCGAGTATGTTGAGCAAGATGGGAATGAATGTTCCCGGAGGAATGGGTGGTGGAACGAAAGTGAATTTTGGTGCAATGCAGTCGCAACTGAATCGGAATATGAAACAGGCACAGATGCGTGAGAGATTGCTGAAGAAAGTCCAGGATAAGCAGGCCGCCGCTGCTGCCGCTGCCGCTGCATCTGCACCTCTTCCGGTAAACGGAAAAACAACCGCGGTGTTTCAATCTGGAGAAAAGCCGGTAAAGACGCCACGA
>Ga0255210_1000263_pt1 | contig 21897 bp, 12 predicted proteins | sample Miss_Yuk_RepA_8d_FD_188422 | JGI IMG/M metagenome (GOLD analysis project Ga0255210, IMG submission 188422) | Freshwater microbial communities from Mississippi River, Louisiana, United States - Miss_Yuk_RepA_8d | ecosystem: Environmental > Aquatic > Freshwater > River | place: USA: Louisiana...
TTGCTCTCCTGAGCGCTTCGCGCGCTTCTTTGCTTTGCACACACATGTGTGATGTGAGATGAGATTGATTGCAATTTAATTGCATCCACTGCAAGTGTTGTTGTTTGATGACATGTTCATATTGTTGCCACATGCATCAAGCTTTGGCATACCTATGACATGATAATTGAAACGGACATCTGTGATATCTGCATAACCTCCTTGTGTTTGTGCGAATAATCCCCATCCAACTGGTGTATCTGCATTTGCCCACATGTAGCTGTCATATAAGAGCTGACCTGCTCCTGTGCTTGCAGGGCTGAATACAACAAATGGAGCAGTCTCGAATCCACAACAAGAATCACTAAAGAAGATACTGATGAGTTCACCATCGACAGTGTCTGCTCCCGTCATGCTGAATGTAATTTGACCAGCAGTGTTTGTTCCTTCTATGGAAACATCATAGATACCATTGATTTGATTAATGCCAGGAACAGCAACTGGTGTTTGTCCTTGACCATTGATATATGTTGCAAACAAACTTGTGAAGCTTCCAGTGCAAGCCTCCAGTGAATCAACGGTGAGTGAAGAAAGGGTGGTTGGGCCAGAGACGTTAAGAGCACCAGTGATGGAAACATTTCCATTAACATCAAGTTCTGATGGCAAGTCACTACCAATGAGAACTTGTCCCGATAAAACATTGAGTGATGTTTCATTGTCTAAACCAAGAATTTGAATACCCTCATAACCAAAGGTACCTGTTTCATTAACTGAAAGACCACCATCGACTGCAAGATTCTCAACAAAAGCGTTTGCTCCACTAAGTGACTCTTTGATGATGATGTTGTTGACAGTAAGGTCATCAATTGTACCTGTCTTTGCATATAAATGATCAAAGTAAGCATCGGCACCAGAAATAGAAATGACAAACAAATGTTCAATGGTTGTGTTGTCAAGGTTGAAATTCATGGTTGCAATCATGATTTTGTCTTCTGCATCACCAAGCTCTTTTTGTCCAACAACAGTCACCTTGTAGTTTGTGACAAGGTTTGCATATGCAATTGTATCAATATTGTTTGCAATGATTCCAGCTCCTGGAACCATATCCACATCCACTGGACCATCATTATAAATGGCAAACAAGAAAGAAAATCCGTTTGGGATGACATTGCGATTTGCAAGCTTTTGAAGACGAAGACGAATTGCTTTGAGGATGTTGGTTGCATCATCAATGACACCAACTGTACCTGTGATACCAGTAAGTGTGATGTATGTTCCAAGCATGTCATTTCCTGTTAAGAGGAAAGGACTTGTTGTGATGTGTGTTGGGTGATATGGAAATTCAAATGTTGCATTGAGTGTATTGAGGTTGAACTCAACCAACTGAGCTGGATTTGTGACTTTGAATGTTCTAGGTGTTTGTGTTTGATATCCAGACATGGTGCTATGCTATTATTTACAACAACCAACATAAAAAAGCAAAATATTTGAAAACGCACACAGCATCACCTGACTCTTCCTCCTTCCCACGCATATTTCTATGAAATACCATCAATGTAACTTATTACTGCTTCACACAATTGTGTGCACAATAATAGCTTTCTTTTCATCTGCGGCGAGGTACTTTTGACTTGCGTGAGGAGGTTGACTTGCGTGAGGATGATGTCTTGCGTGAGGTTGATTTGCGTGAGGAGGTTGATTTGCGTGAGGTTGATGATTTGCGTGAAGTTGACTTGCGTGAAGATGATTTGCGTGAAGTTGACTTGCGTGAAGATGATTTGCGTGAAGTTGACTTGCGTGAGGTTGATTTGCGTGAGGAGGTTGAGGATGTGTGTTCAGGTAGATCAGCATAGACTTGACCTTTTGCCCACTCTGTGCATGGTTTTTTGCCCCACGGTTTACCGCGTTTTTCACTTGCAAAACATGCTCTCCATTGAGCCTTGCTTACAAAAGGCATTTACCTGTTTTACTGTCATTTAAGAAAAAAAAATGAGTGAAAAATCAAAAGTTATCCTGTCTGTAATATAAACATGAGTCAAACAATCAGAGATCTCCTCCTTCCCTACCTTGCTCGATTAGATGATGACACTCTCATGTCCATTACAGCAAAAGCTGCCTTGCAACAAGGCCTCAACATTCAAGCTCCATCTGAACAAGAATTGATTGAAGCAGACGCAGCCATCCTTGAAGCAAGTGCAGGGAGAACAGCACCACCAACGATTGAAGAACAAAAAAGTGATTTTTCTGCCGAGTCTCAACCATCCGTTATCTCTACTTTATCACAACCAAAAGCTAAATCAATGTTATCCAAATTTACATCCACTTTATTAAGCAAGACAAAAGGCCCAGCTGAATCAAAAGCTGCAAAGCCTTCACAAAACTTAACTTCCTCCATTGACACACAAGCGAGGGAGTTAACAAAGGAACGTCAGAAAGCAGCTGCTTCTGGTGCTTCCACCGAACAAATAGATGAAAAACTTGTTTCTCTTATGAAACAAAAACAAACTCTTGTTGCGAATGCTCCAACCGAGGATTGGCTCAAGAGCATGATTGAAGGCTTCTTCTTACGCGCAAAGAAGTCAACCAATGTTGATCTATCCAAGATCACCAAACAAATCAACAAAGCATACCCAGCGTTTAGTCTCAAAGATCACCCTGAGACATATACATTTGTTGACAGATACTTCAACGAGATGCGTTTTAAATATGCAAAACTCGACGAAGAGGGTGAGAAACCTCAAATTGGCTCCAAGAAAGCTATTCACAAGCCTGTCAACATTCTCGAACAGGTTGAGAAAGCATCCATCTTCCCTGGTATGGAAGAACCTCAGGCTGTTGAGGTTGAGGTTGAGGAAGAAAAATCATTCGCCGAGGGTGACGTTCCATCCTTGGAAGAGGTTAGAGAGATTTTGAAGAACTATATTCATTCATTACATGACAGCCAGCTTGCAACATTCAGCATGAATGAGGTCCGTCGTGATCTTGTCAAGAAGCATGGCGTCGATATTAAAGAGTCTTATAGCCTTGAAGAATACAAGGAACTCAAAGAATATGCTAGAGAGCTTATTGATGAGGCCATTGCTGGATCAGAGGTTGCTACAATAGAAACAGAGGCCTTAGCTGAGAGTTTCAAAGATGTAGAGCTCCAACTTAAGACAAAGAGAGCGAAAGATGCAAAACTTTGGCCAATTACTATACCTAACATTATTGCAGCGCGTCCTCAGACATATGAGATTATTGTACCAAAGTTTCAATCCATTAGCTATAAAACAAACAAGCCTCATGCGGATCCACAGTATTTAGAAATGGCTAACCTCATTGACGGTACTCTTGACAGACTCTACAGAAGATCCATGCGCGTCGAAGAATGGATAGTCAAACTTTACAAAGAAAAAGTCACAACCATTGCAGGCATTCGTGAGCTTCTTGACATTGTATCTCAAGGTATCATTGATGGTAAGGAAGCTTTAGAAAAGTTTGATGAATACTTAAACATTCTTGGCGAACAAGACAGAATCAATGACCTGATTGCCTATGAGGTTGCTTCTGCGGAGAAGAAAGGTGAGCTATTTTCACAAGATAAGCAAGAGGCAATTCGCCGTGAAGAAGCTCAGAAACTTCTCCAAGCAAAAGCTGCATATCAACTATTAAAAGATCTTCACAATTACTATATTTCCATCTTTAATGTTCTCAACCTCAGCAATGGAAACTCAACATATGTCAACATATGGGCTAGAGGAAGAGAACAAGCTGCTGAACGTCAAGCAGTAAAGCTCTTAGACGCTGAAAGTTTATTAAAGTATGCAGCGGAGAGAGGAGCAAAGACTGCTGCTGCTGGTACTCAACCTACAAAGAGTCTTTTAGCAGAATGGAAAGCTGCTCGTCAAAAAGAAGTAGAAGAGAGTATGGAAGAGCAAGAGGCGTATGAGCGTGAGATTCAAGAGCTTAAAGTCATCAAGGATCATGGTTCCGTTACTTGCTTCCTTGGTTCTTTATTGAAGCAAGGAATCGCAGATATTGCGTTCCACTTTAATGACTATACTAGACTCTATACAGTTGATATTGGATTTCTCATGTTCTTCTCAGAGTTATCAACCTATCAAAAGCTCAGATTTATATCACATGTTGCAGACACCTTAAAGAGTGATATTGATTATATGATTCGTCAAGCTACTGCTGAAGAGAAATCATGTGGTAACATCAGCAGTCGTGCTGATTACAATGATGCCATGAAGAAGTTTGCAGCAGATCTCACTTCTATTCAATCTGATTCCTGGGTTTCCAGTGGCGACAACCAACCTATTGTCATGGATGATCTCAAGGCTAGAGTAGATTGGTTAATGTTTTGTCAGAGCAGTGAAGATGCAGAGAAATACACACGCACATTCTTACGCAAGCATTACAAGATCAGTGAGAGACCAGACATTGTCAATATATTCTCAAGTGAGTTGCATGCAGAGGGCTTGTTATTAACAAGCGAGCAAACAATCTCTACTCAAGAGATATCACAAGAGTCTGCATACAAAGCAATCAACAACCTCTTTAGCAACATTTCTCAATTATCACGTCTTGCATCAGGATACAGAAGCGAGGGTGTTGAGATTCTATTAACACACTTTCTCCGTTTACCTGTTGCGGATGCTCAATACATGTTTGATCAATATCAACTTAACCCTCAATTCTTACTCAAGGTTGCTTGCCCTGCAGTCAGTGAGACATTAAGCAGTCTCAAGAAGACATATGACAAGGTAAAGAATGAGGTACTTAGCTTCAAGGAACGTCAAATGAAGCACAAGACCACAATTTCCGGTGCCGCAGCACGCAAGGAGATATTGAGTGATTTAGATAAGGACTATGCTGAGCAAAAGATATCAAGTGAGGCGGTTACATTTATCAAGACATTTTTGGAGTATTATCCTGATCTTCATGCATTACCATCTAGATCATATGGAGGTCTTGCAAGATTAACAAGATTAGATGATTTCCCTCGTTTTACTCTTTCACATATTATTCGTGCTGGTGCAATTGAAAGCGAAAAGATGAAGAATGTTAGTGTTTCCATGACAAGCGATCAATACAAGAAGATTGCTGATGATTTAGCACTTGCTATGGTCAAGAAGAACTTTATCCTTCAAGAACGTGCGGAGATTGGTAAGCTCATGCGTCAAGAGTATGGTGGTGAGGTACCAGAAGAAGCATTTATCCCAATGGATGAGGAACAACGTGCGGTTGTCAGTTCATTGGACTCTCACATCTATAATCTATCTCTTGCATTAAAGAATGATCAGACTGTTGTGGAAGCGTTCCGTGATACTTTGGCTAAGCTCAAGGTTGCAATGGGCAAGGGTGAGTCTACATCAACAGTAAGTATTCTTGATCCTTATATGGCAGCAGTTGTTCCAAAGAGCAAGATAAGCAGTGCGTATGTAACATCTTATTTCAGCATCAAGGATCGTTTGGTTGAGATTATCAAGAAGCTCAAGCTTTCCACACACATTGATGTTGAGTTTCAGGTTCGTCAGTTTATCAGCATTATGGAAGAGTTTGAGGGTCAGTTCAGTAGCATTGCAAGATATGGTATAGATGATGAGAAACATGCAGATGTACTCCAAACAATTGTATCTCAGCCTCATGTTATGGCAATGATAGAGTTGTTCAAGAAGATGAATTGCAGTATGTCATTCCTTCAGTTTGCAGTGGAATACCAACGTCAGCCTCAAGCAGCGTTAGATTCTTTGAAAAAGTGTATGGAGAGCTACTCATTTAGCGCAAACTCTCGTCTCATCAGCGCCTTAGAAAACAACAACATCAAGGAGTTGGATCGTGCGTATGTCTACCTCAGCCGTCGTGCAAGCATTCGTTATAGCGATGCAGTTCATTTTGCAAGCAAGAGTTCATGGCGTCAACAACGTATCAACACTATCTTCTCACCAGCATGTCAGCTTGCACATCAAGCCAACATTCAAACAAGTGCATTAGATGAGATTGTTGACTTGTCTTACCGTACAAAGCCTTGGGTCGTTCGTTCTCCTGATTCTCAGTTATATATTTCCCTCAACAGAAAGCATGTAGATGGTTTAACAGCAGAAGATAGAACACTCCTCACATCTTTATTCAAGAAAGAGGATCGTGTCCTCAGTGCACATGTTGGAAAGCCAAGCATCATTCCATCTCATGCATTCTGGAGATGGTATCACGCCACCTTTATTGCAGAACACAAGGCTTGCAATTTGGGTCTATATAAGCGTTTCTTCTTGAAAGAGAGCAGTCCATTGTCTATGGGTTTCTTTAATAAGGTAACAAAGGCGGTTACCTTGCTCAAGGCAGAGGATTTTGATGCCGAGTGTGTATATTATTCCAACAAGTATGACAACCGTTTACACAAGACTGTTACCAAACAACTCGTTTATCAAAGCGAGCTTATCAACATACTTGTCGACGCATGTAGAGCTCTCAAAACATCTCGTCAAGCTGTGTTTGATGAGACTCGTGTAGCTCATAAGATCTTTGACATCTTACTCAACAGTGCAGTTGCACTGAAGATCAGTGTACTTAGATTCTTTGAGTCATTCTTTTCTGTTGTGATGTTGTTGTCACCACAATTTCATGTTTCCTCTCACTTCCGTAACCTTGTGTTTGCAATGAGCAACCGTGGTATTGAAGATATGATTGTCAGCATTATCAAACGAGTATACACAAGTGCAATGCCAGAGTTGCTTCTTGCCGACAATCGTGTTGTGTGCATTAGATTAATGCGTTGCAATAGTCTTTACAAGGCAGTGGAGTTCTTACGTGACAGAAAGTATGTGTCAGGAAAGGAAGCACAAACCATTGTTCAACAATCTGATCTTGATGTTGATTCTCTTTCCAACTTGCTTCAAGCAGTCAGTATTGCAAATGCACAAGCAGGTGCTATCTTTATGACAAGCAATCCAAACCAATTGCAATCATTGTGCAAGAACACTGTAGAAGGTGACCCAGTCTTTTATTACACCAACACAATGGATCAGAACATTTACTGTGCAGGATGGAAGGAAATTCAAGCAGTATTAAACGCATCAGGAGATGCTCAGGATAGTGTCGCAATGAAGCTTGGATTATCCAAGGAGGCAGTCAAAGACATCATAAAGACATTCAAAGTAAAGCAAGATGACTTTGATGCAATTAGCAGTGAAGTATTATATGAGCTCAATAGCAAGATACCTAAATTACCAGCTCCAATTGTTCCTTCAGATGCAACAAGTGCAGAGTTGAGAAAGCACAAGGAAGCTTGCGCTACATATGAAAAGTATATTGCTGAGGCAAATGCATTCTATGACAAATCACCATTATATAGCGCAAATCCATCTTTATTTGATGCAAGTGAGTATCCACAGTGTAAGAAGATTATTGACAGCATTATAAGCGATAAGAGCAAAGACTCTCCATTACTCATGGGCTTACGTGTAGTTGCGTTTAGAGACCTCACACAAAAGTTGCTCATACAATACTTTAACATTGTTGTATCAAGCATTCAACAAGAGTTTGACAACGATAATACCTTCTTAACAGCATTCATGAAAGACCTTGACCAAGAGGCCAAAGAGCGTGCTCATAAGTATGGTGCTTCTGTAGTTATCACAGGGGAAGAAGAGAAGGCTCTTGAAAGTGGTATTCCAACAAACATAGATAGAGAGGCACGTGAAGATGTTATCATGACTCGTCGTAGAAAGCTTATGACTGAAAAGTATAACAAAGCACTCGCTTTATCTCGTAACGATCAAACAGGACGTGTTGCATTGTTAAAGAAGAGATATTTTGGAACTTTTATTGGTGATACATCGTTAGAAGAGATTATTGCAGGAGCAACAGGAATGCAATCTCTTTACCTCACCAACAATGTGATTGATTATCTCACTTCTTTGAGAAGCAAATATGAATTTCCAAATGAAGTTGCTTTCTCTTTCACAGCGGGAGACGAAGTATTGTTTGGAGTATGTGATATTTGCCACGAGAAGAGTAACACCATGAGCACATATGTGCCATCAGGTGACAAGTCACAAGAGTTTGTTGTCAGAAACATTTGCTCCAAGCTTCAATGTTGGAAGACAGCATTCGATAGTGATGCTCTCAAAACATTCTCCATTCGTCAAATGAAGAAGATTGAGATTGAGAATGACATCAAATCACTCATTCAATGTACTATGAATGAAGGTGAATTGTTACAATACCTTTCTCAAATCCCAACCCTCAAGCACTTGACTATAGCACAAGGAAGCAATGTCAGAGGTGCACTATGGAAGTCTGCACTTGATCAATGCACTGACCTTGCATTTAATGACAATGCAGTTCAACTCAAGGCAACTGTGATTGGAAAGCTCTACAGTGCATTTGCAAGCAAGGAAACTCATACCAATCCTCGTGACCAGCTCAAGGCATTGATGGGTATGAACAAGTTTTGTGAAAAGGTCAAGGAAGTGGCAGCTCTTTATCAAGGTGAAATTAGTTCACGTCAGGTAAGTATAGATGAGAGCTTAAAGATGTTGTTCTCACCATGGGGTGATAGAGACTCACTAATGAACATTTTACAAACAACATTCAATGTTGGGCGTGAGGCTGTGGAGGGAATGACATTAGATGCAATGCATTATTACATTCTCACACGTTCAATCTCCATGCCTGTTGACATTATGAAACAACGTGCAAGTAACATCAAGCAAGTTGTTTATGAGATGAGCAAGCTCTTCTCAATGTCATCTTCTGAGATCAATCGTATCTCAACAGCGAGCGCTGAGGAGCAATTCAACTTTATTGTTTCTAATGACGAGATGCGTCGACAGATTACTTCATTGGCAAAGGATGCACTCCAACGAGCAGTATCTACTGCAATGAGCACATTGGACTACATGGAGAAAGCTGGCAATATTGTATCTGATCCAATGCCAGGATGTCGTACCATCACCAAGAAGTATGTTCAATCCTACATCCAGGTATACATGAGCAACATTCGTTTAAGTGCGATCCGTGATTATATTGCAAAGCATTATGATGCATCATTACCAGAGATTGCACCATTACACAGCTTACTTCAACAAGCTCAATCATTTAACGACTTTGTTCACGCATTTGAAAGTCTCATCTCATCGACCCGTGCCAAGGCTTCACAGGTAAGTGGAAGTGGAAAGCCAGAGGTTGTGACAGTTGGTACAGTTAAGAGAAAGATTGTCAAGAAGGGTGACATTACTGCTGAGGATCGTCAGAAGATTGTGTTCTATGAATCTTTGTTGAAGATTGTGAAGGAAACAGAGTGGTTAAGCAACAATTTCAGCTTCCAAGCAATGATCAAGGCGTTCTTAGATGAGCATGGCAATGATTGTATTGTACCTGACCGCGCACAATCATCTTCCGATAGAGATTTTATGATCGCAAAGCAGATTCTTCGTGCGTTGGGTGTGATTGCATTTGGTGAGTACTCACAAGCAAGTCCATTGCAAACAGTCATTGAGGTATGGACCAAGGGTAACAAGGGTGAGGCAGTGGAGTTAAAAGGCAAATTTGAGAATATTTTCCAAGCATCAGACTTTACAAATGACTCACTTGATGACATTCGTTTAGCTTTGAAACAGGACAGCAAGAGCAAGGCTAACTATGTTTACAAGAGTATCTCCCAGGCAGATGAGGTTGAAACAGTGATTGAAGTCTATACCAAGAAGCAAAATGGAGAACCAGATAAGTTGCTTGGTAGATATACATCAGTAAACCATGCATCAGACTTGACAAATGACAATCCTGAGGATATTCATTTGGCTCTTAGAGATGATGCAAAGAGTAAGCGTGAAAGTGGTGTAAAATATTATTACAAGTATGCATCTCACGTACGCAAGGCTCCAAAGTCTAGCAAAGGAGATCGTGCAGCAAAGTTTGACAAGATTGTTAATGCATATTACACGGATAGGGATGATTTAATGATTGCAATATTCGAATGTTGTTTAGTCAACAATATACCACTCGAGGCCTTATTGCAAGGAGGTGTACAATTTGAGTCACTTATTCCAAAGCTTGATGCATTACCAGATAAGTTAGATTCATATTTGGAATCATATCCAAATGTGAGGATCGGAGGAGGTAAAGATCGTGAGACATGGAAGGAAGCAAGTCAATTTTACCAATCTATAATGAAAGTGATGGGCAAGCTTGAGTCTGTTAATATGTTATACGACATGCCTTTAGTTGATGAGAGAAATCAAATTATTGCAGTTCCAGACGTTCCAGCCAAGTTTATCTTTTGGACAGAATCTTTTGCAAGCATGACTGAACAAGACAGAGAAATAGGAAGGGAAAAAGCCCATGCAATGCATCAGCGTAACGTTCCACGTAAGGAACGTGAAGAATTGACCAGACATTCTGCAATGTTTTTCATCACTTACAGTCTTCCTTGCATCTTTTTACATGCCAGCTCTGCTATAGGTGTACGCGATCTTCAATATGACATTGAGCGCAATCCACTCAATTTTTCATCAGACATTGGTAAGAACGCAAGCAGTGCCTTGGTAAACATCATCACAGCTGGAAAGACTCAGCTCTTGAAGAATATCAAGAAGATGCGTGATGACATCCGAAGAAGCAAAGAACGTCGTATTGCATCTCCACCATTGGTAGGTGTAAAACAAGCGTGGGAGATTGCTGATTTGAACACAATTATTCAACTTAAGCAATCTGATGCAGAGTTGATGAATGTACAAACTCAATTTATATCTCAGATGCATACATTACTTGTCAAAGTTTTCAATAGTGAGATTACACCTCTCATGGGATTAAGTGAACAAGGTGTTGAGCGTGCACGTGTATTACAAGCAATTCTCAACGATGTCAATTATATATGCACAAAGGTATATGGCATCCAATCCAAATTCACCGAGTATGACGAGCAAGTATTGGAAGAAGATTTTACCGAGGTTCTCAAGACTGGTTATATTATTGATGAGGATACAGGTAAATACATGAAGATGGATCGCGATGTCTCATTACAAACATGTAAGAAACACCCTGAGACTTACAAGATTGGAAAGAACAACAAATGCTACAAGTTTGTATCTGCAGAGGAAGCGCTTGAGAGAGTCAAGAGTGGTAAATTAGTGAAACGCAAGGTAAAGTCACCAGCAGCGGCATATGCGTTTACTGTACCTAAACGTGAAGATGTGTTGGTGGAAACAAATATGCAAATCACAAGACTTGGTGTTTCTCCAAGTGGTGAGACTTACCCAGCCATCTCTTCTGGTGTTACCATTGGTTCAAGAATTAGCAAAGAAGAGTTTGAATTCTTCAACTTTGATTTGTCAACCATGTATGACAACAAGGTTTCACAGTTGACAGCAGAACTCAAGACACCTGCTGTGATGAAAGACAAACAAAAGGATCGTGAGATCAGAACATTGATCAAGAGTCTCAATCAACGCAAGAGTGATGCTTTATTAGCTGGAGTGGAGATTTCTTCCATTGATTTTGTAGAACGTGCAGCATCAATTGATATTAGCAAAGAAATCAGTGCAGCACTTGCAGAACTTGACAAGGAAGAAAAGAAACAGGTTGCACCGGTTGCATCCACTATCATGGCAGTTGCTGAGGAAGTTTCTGAGGAACCTGAGATTGGTGACATTGAATTGGAATTGGATGAAGAGGACGGATTCATTATTGATGATGGTCCAGAGATTGCTCCTGATGAGAACGAGCAACAATTAGGTGATGATGATGATCATAATTGGGAGGAACATGATGATGTAGAGTAAAGGTGTAACATCATCACATTGTAACATGTAACATAAAAGTACCACACAATTGTGTGAATGTATGTATTCAATGTGCAATAAAGAAACCATGTATGATAAGTAAACTGGAAAACCATGTCACGTCGTTATTTAGGGAATGCTCTTGGGTATCGATTTATTTGGCCAAATATGTTTGTGTGTCGATTAACGATGCACCATCAATTCTCCGACTTGGTTGTCAATGTATCAGATCTCCAATTGCACAACCCGCTACGTTATTGTTCTGAAACTGTGCTTGGTATTCTATATCATGGAACATCCCATGGTGTGATGAGTATGCATCTTTCATCTCTCGCCATGCGTGAGTTTCAAACCCTTTGTGATACTCATTGGCTTCCATATGATCAATTTATATTGCATCATCCAAAGGCCAAATATGCTTACACACTCATTCAACAAAAACACCCCGACGCAAAGTTCTAATATGTGATTTAAAGAAAGGAACGACACGCGTAGAAAAAGCGTGAGAAACAATGGAACAAATTGGAATTCAAAATAGCATTGCAAACAATAGTCCGAACAGTGGTAACAGTGGTAACAGTGGTAACAGTGGAAACAAAAAAGAACGAATGCATGAAGCATCACAAGGATTTGGTATACAACACTTTGATAAACATGACAACAACAACACAAACACAAGCAACATGAGTAGCACAAGCAGCGTGAACAGCACAAGTAATATGAGTGGCGTAAGTATGGGTGGTACAAGCATGAGTGTCAATATGACTGGTAGTGATTCAGCGAATTGGAGACGAAGTGCGGTTCCTCAACCAACAGGACAGACTCTCCACACATCACAACACACTACTCGTTCAAGTTCATTTATTGTGGATCGCACGTATCACAAGCTCAAGACAGATCGTGGAAGAATCATGGTGTTTATTGATGGAAGCAACTTGTTTTACACTGCGCAAATGATGGGAATTGGGATAGACTATATCAAATTAATAGATGCATTGATTGAACCAAAGAGCAAAGATGAGAAACTAATTCGCGTAAATTTCTATGCAGGTATTGATGCAGATAGCGAAGCAAGTATCAAATGGGAACATTTCATGCGACGAACTGGATTCAAGATGACAGCAAAACATCTTGTAACCTATCCTGATGGAACAAGAAAAGCAAACTGTGATGTAGAAATGGCTGTTGATCTTGTCACACTCACAGATAAATATGACACAGCTATTCTCATCACTGGAGATGGAGATCTCACAAGTGCTGTTCAATATTGTGTCTCACGTGGAGTACAAGTTCATCTTGTTGGTCACAAAGCAACAACAAACGACAGCCTTCTAAGCTCTGCAGACAGATTCATTGATCTCGAACTTCTCCGTTCTCATATTTGTTTAAATCGCCCTGCCTCCGTATCTGGATTTGATTGATGTGTTTTGAATGCGAGTGCAATAGCCGTAGGATCAACATCATTGATTGCTTCCTCTAATGTGGACATATCAATGATAGGTTCCACAAGTAAATCATCTCTTGGGTAACCTTTGTTTGCTTCGCTTGTATTCTCTGACAGTATCATTCCACAACCTTTCACAAGTAAATCATTGCGAGAGTCTTCTGCAGTTTTGCGAAAGGCAACCAATGGTGGAATGTAAACCTCGCGAGACGTCGAGAGGAGCATGGGAATGTCGTTTGGAATGCACACCGTTGTTCCACATATGGCTTCTTTCATGGTAAGTTTTGGAGTAAAGATGAGTTTGGTTCCACGAATGGTTACAAGGTGAGGGCAGTTAATGAATACTCGAACAACACAATCACCAACTGTGTCATGTTTGTTGGTTGGTTCTGATCCTTTACCAACGAATCGTTCGGTAAAGTTGACAATCTTGTCTGGTGTGATTGTTACTTGAAAGATGTGATCCTTGCGATAAAACCCATCTGCACAGACATTTGGACAAGATGCACGGGAGGTATATGTGAAACCATTTCCTCCACACAATGTACATGTAAGTTTAATCTTTTGAAGAGGGTGAATGACTTGTACTTTGTGACCAATACCATGGCAAAGAACACATGTTTGAGTGCATGTGGAGCAAATAGCACGTGTGACATGCTTGCACTTTTTTACAATTGGAGTAAATGCGTCTCTCAATGGAATGGTCAAGTGTAATATGACATCTTCCATTTTCACCTTTTGACGTGAAGGTGCACGTTCGTGTCGAAATGTATGTGAATGAAATTGTTGAAAGAAGGATGCAAAAGGATTTGCATGTGGATGAACACGTGATTGCTGTGGTTGATCATACTGTGTACGTTTTTCTTCATCACTTAACACTTCATAAGCTTCTTGTACGCGTTGAAACATTTCTTTATCTCCACCTTTGTCTGGGTGATGTTGTTTTGCAAGTGTGCGATATGCGGATTTGACTTCATCTAGGGAGGCAGTCTTTGGGATACCAAGTATGGTGTAGTGATTCATTGTTTCTTCTTTACGTATTATCTTAAGAACACAATTGTGTTTGTTTTTATTGCATGTCAACACATGTCAAAGTGGTTGTGACGATTACATGTGAAGAATCATGTTGGACCATTTACAATCTGGTGTGATGCGGGATATACATGGTAAAGAGTGAAACCATGGTCTGTTTACATCAATGTCATCAAAGACAACAATGGAACCAGTAGAAACATATGGTTGACACTTTTGCCATTCTTGAGCAATCACAGAAAAATTGTGATCACCATCAATATGAAACATATCCCATTGCTTCTTTTGTTGTAAGATTGTATCCATGACAGAGAGACTTGGTGCAATGGTGAGATGCAATGATGCCTGTGGGAAATGCTTCTTTAACACATTGATTCCAATCTCTGCATAGGTTGCATCAATATCCACACTGTGAATTTCCATGGTTGGGTTTGCCATAAGCATTATCAATTGTGAGTGTGCCATATATACGCCAATCTCAAAACACGTCTGGACACCCTTACATGCATGGTAAAATGCACGTTGTTTTTCAAGCATAACTGGGGTGTAGGCATATGTTTGACCGTCAAACAAGTAACTTCCACATCCTTTAAGCCATTTTCCTTCATTAGCATGAAAGATTTCTTCAAAGATGTGAAAGTGAGAGTTTATCTTTTGAAGAAACTCATCATCTGGTGTTTCTTTCAACTTCTCTTGACATAGTTGCAATCCAAGATTCATTTTTACATGGATACCTTGTGTTTAGATGATGAGAAAAAAGGATCGATGGTAAAAAACATACTACACACATTTTTTGTGTGTAAGGCCTTTTTTTCCATCAGGGGTTTTTTACAAAACGCTCCTCAGTAGAGATGTAAAAGGTTACTTCCGTGTATTTTTAATCTATGGTATACCCACTATTTACATGTCAGAAAATGACTTCCTCAAGTCGATTAAAAAACGCGGCGCGTGCCAGGCGCGTGCCTCCTAATGGAGTATAAATGTGCTATTTTATTGCTTTGGTGAACTTGAGCGAATTTTTGCATTTTGTTGCTTATATGAGCTTCATCGCCAAAAAATCATCAGCACATTTTTGGTGCTCATGATTTTGGACGATTTTTTAACACAAGCTTGAATCAAGAACAAAAACACGCGGACAAATCATCAGCACTGATTTTGCACATTTTAGGGGCGAATGATTTTATTTCATAAGGTGATGAACTGTAATATGGGGTAAAAAATCATTGTTTGATGATTTTGTGTTGATAGTATGAGTTGTAGTTAGCATTCTCATAAGACAAGAATTCTCCAGAAAACACACAAGTGTGTGCGATATGTGGGGTTGAGGTGGGGGTGATGGTTTACTTGCGACATCTTCTAGCAATCAACTTTTGTGCTTTTGCAGCAACTGCTGTGTGACCTTTTCTTTGCGCACTTGCTTTTGCTTTTCTTAACATGCTGCAGCTCTTCTTTCTTCCTGAAGGACCACAAACAAAATACTCATTAGAAGAAGTGAGGAAACATATGCGAGGGTATACTCCTTTTTCCTTTGCTTTTAAGCGTGAGGCATTACTGCGAAACACACCCTTTGCTCTAGTTGGTGAACGTTTGGAAGCACTCTTACGTGGAGATTTGCTTTTGCGTTTGTAAACATGCTTGGATGCAGATTTTCTCATACTGTTTACAAACACATGCAGAAAATAATCCAAAATATTAACTTGGTTTAAAGGCATGGGGTATAAAGGGTTATGGTTTTAAGGACAACCAAAGGGGTTTACTTTCCTGTATAAGATGATGGATGAGAGTTGTGAGTGCCCTATTTGTCGACGCAGTTTTGACACTGCAAAAGGATTGAAATGTCATTTGACAACGCAACACGGTGGCAAACTTGCCGTTTCAACATCCACACAATCCACATCTACTTCCAATCACTTGTGTGTGATTTGTAGATCAGAATTCAAAACAGCATATGGCCTAAAGCGTCATATATCTACATGTCAGAAATTTGATGTAACGAGTATCAAAGAATACATCACATATAAATCCATTGGTACGCTTGACCAGTTTAAAACGCTTGCAGAAACAAACAAACAACTTGTTGCTCAGACATGTGAATATGCAGATCAAATCAAATCTCTGGAAACGCAACTTGCATACTATCAAAGCAAATGTGACGTTGTTACGGAAGCTTGGAATCGTGAAAGTAAACGATTAGACATTGCAACTGCGGCGGCTTCTGTTCCAACAACTACGCATGTGACAAATAAACTGGTCGTGGTAACAGACTCTCTTAGACCCATCACATATGAAAGAATACAAGAAGCAATCACAAAGCTCATTGAGGCAAGTGAAACAAAGGATGCAAGCATCACGTCAAATGAGCATATGTTGCATGGGTTTATGCGGTATTTGCATGATGCTATTATGGTATCTGACAAGTCAAGAAATACGATAATATGGAAAGATGGTGATTTGGATAATCGTATCCAAAAAGATCAAAACGCCAAAGGATTAGCACGCAAAGTTTGTGAAGCATCTCGACAGAATCCCATTTCAACACTGATTGATCAAAAGATGCAACGAAATCACGAACAGATGGAATCCATGAAAGCCATTGCATCCCATGCATCAAAGATGGCTCGGCTTCAACTCACGGCTGGTGGAGGTGGAGGTGGAGGTAGTAATGAAGATCAAACTGAAGAAGATGAAGAAGAACCATCGGATGCCATTCATGAAAGCATCATGGATGCTGTTTCACAGGCAAGTGAATCGGTTTCAAAACTTGGTTGTGAAGCAATGCAATTTGGACAATTAAAAATGCTGGGACAAGTAGAGCAAGTATTCAAACACGTTAGCAAGATAGCACCAACGAAAACACTGGTGGAAACCAAACTTGTGAAACAAACACTCAAGTCCTCATCTTCTTCCTCATCGTCGTTGACCTCTTCATCTTCATCGTCTTCGGTGCATGTATTAACGGATGAAAGTGGGTGTCTGTCATCAACATCACAGTTTGTTCCTGCACGCAAGTTGTTGCGATATTTTTTCACAACTCATGCTATGGACATATTATTTGGCTCACGTGAACGCTTTCTAAACATGTGCGTGGAGGAGTGCAAGACATTTTATGTATACCATGAATTGGACATGAGCTTTGTTCCCATGTATAATGAGAAGCATGGAACAATCTCTCGTCTACAGTTTTTGAACATTGTACAGGATGAGTTGACAAATGTCTTTGGTGTAGATCAAAGTCACAGTATGAGAGAAAAATGCATGAACCAATTTCTTATGAGTGAAACCATGTCACCTGATCACAACACAGCCAACTTTCGTTCCTTTGATACATGGAGAAAAACACTTGCAGAATAAAACCAAGGTGAGGAGAAGCAAAAAAAACACAATTGTGTTGTTTGATGTACATCGAGAAGCGTGAAGAAATGCGGTTAGAGGGGATCGCGCAAAGCGCTAAGAGGGCAACGCCCGACAACCGCAGGTTTCCCTTCAGTAGGTCTCCCTTCAAATGAATGTGTTGATGTATTTTTGAAGAGGTGATGGTAAATGTCTTGCATGAAGATGTACACATGCTTGACGGTAAAGGATGCTTTGATATTTATAGTCACCAACAAACTCAATCCAATCTTGATCTGTTTTTTCATTCATCATGCCAAACGTAACATTATGAAAGAATATAAAGTCTCGATATGGTTGTAAATTACATGTCACAGATCCAAACGTCTCCATCTCCAAATCACACATAAAATATCGTTCCCCAAGCTTTTCCTCCTTTACATCCCGCAATGTTCCACATCGTTGAATGATCCAGGTATCACATGACTTTTCACTAAACACTCCCTCTCCTATAAGGGTTTGTCTTAGATGAGCATACATCATGACATTTCCAAAGATGCCGCTTTGAAACATCATTTCCTTTAAATCATCCTTTGTCACCTCCTCAGTGCAATGTGTAAGAAGAAGATTCCACATATGTATCACAGGATTGTCGTTGACATCTGTTCCGTATTTGTTTCGCCATTTCTTGAGCTTTTTGTATGCAAATGGATATTGCTTACTTGCAGGAAAGGAAGCAAAGTGGAACAGATGTGACTTATTGCATGCACCTGTATCTTCATATGCACGCAAGGCAATGGAAACCAGTTCTGTGTCACATGTGTTCATTGCTCCTTTCATAAGTGCGTTTTTGTCATACGGGAATGGAGGCTGTAGAGTGAGATAATATTCGAGACATGAAGGAATATGGATAAGAAGATAAGCATCATTCGTGTATGGATTACATTCCACACATCGCACATTTTGCAAGAGCAAGTGTCTAACATCTGCGCTAACATGATTTGCAATCTCACAACAATACTTCATCAAAGACAATATGTTTTGTTCATTCGTTGTCTTGGTCTCATCTTCATCATTGTTTGTTACTTCCACCATCGCACATGCACATCCTCCCGCAAGTAACTTTTGCATGCGTTTTTGAATCTCCATACCAAGCATAGTCAGATTATTATTCTGAACCATACTACTGTGCCACACATCCACATCCCCACGTATTCCTTCACATAGTTGAGCTATCGTGCGATCCTCAGACTCCCAATCAAGACACTCTTCACACAAAACAACCCGAGCAATATGACGGCAAAACGATCTAAAGACATGAAATGATGCGTTGTCTCTTGCAAATCTCATTGTGGTGAATATTCCGTCCAAGTGAGGGTACATGGAACCAATGTTTTTTCTGTTGAGTATATGTGGCAGTAATACATCTGCTGTTAACACAAGATTGAACACGCAAACATGACGAAGAATCTCACAATACGCATACATAACGGAATCTTTACAATACAAATACTTGACTGACTGAATCTCAAGCAACTCCACTAGTTGTTGCACAAGATCACGACACGGAGCGTCGACATGCGTAGTCATGATTTGCATGAATAGTTCGTCTGATGTTCTTTCTTCCTCTTGAATCATATATGGGCTTATGTCAATGCTATCTTCATACATCTTTTTGTTTTTCATGTTTACATCGCTTCTGTACTTAAATCAGATTTGTATCACACAATTGTGTGTTGTTTTTTTTTGTTTTTGGAAGTAGATTTTTTCCTGGGCTGTTTTTTACTAGAAAGACCATGATTTCCATTTGCTATATTCTTGCATCATCTCATCCTCATCCATGGCCGATTCCTCTAGTGTTGGCCAAGCTCCTTCACCCTCCTCTTGTTCCTCTTCCTCTTCCTCTTCTTCATCCGCTTCTTCCATTTCACATGGTTTGTCATTTCTGGTTTGCTTGAGAATGGCCTTGATTTGTGTAATGTCGGCTTCGATGTGTGTGCAATCCTCTTCTTCCATGTCAGGCTCAGGCTTTTTATAGTACTTGGCTGAGGCCTTTGCCGCTTGAACGTCACTGTTATATTGCTGCTTTTGCTGATGACGCTGTGTGAGCCATGTGAGGTATTGCTCCGCAAAAAGAATGCTGTCTGCTAGGTTAAAAGGTGTAGAGACACTACGATCATCTTGATCCTCCTGATCCTCCTGATCCTTCTGCAATCTATGTGTTTTGCAATTGTCACACTTGCAACGAAAGCCAGGCTTGTTAAGATGACGCGCTCTGTGCGCAATCATAAACTCACTGTCAAGGCTCTTGTATGAGCAGTCCAAGTAGTCACAGTGACTATGGTAAGATGAAACGCTTGGTTGATAGTCTGCGTGTGTGTTTTTTCCAAATGAGAGTGCTGGTGAAACTCGTAATGGTCTGTGTGTTAAGATTGTGTTTGACATTGTTGTTATATATGATTAGTAAGATAGTAAAACAAAACAGCCAAGTCAAAAAAATCAGTTTTTCACACAATTGTGTGGTTTTGCGTTTATGCGAGGATTAGCATTGCTTTACTCTATCATGGAAAGAATGAGTGTTGCAACGTCTGAGCATATAGAGATGGAAGTAAGAGCTGTGAAGCGTTTGTGTTCCATGTGAGCTAAATAGGAGATAAACTCGCTTCTGAATGTACTCCAACGTGTAAACAAACATCTGTCTTGTTCTTCAGACTGGTGCAATGTCTCAATAAACGAGTGAGGGTCAAGCATCTTCATGAACAAGAAGTCATCAAAACATGACGATGGCTCGCCCGAAGATCCTCCTACTTTACCTGTTTCACCTGCTGTTTCACCTGTTTCACTTGTTTCACCTGTTTCACTTGTTTCACCTGTTTCACTTGTTTCACCTGTTTCACTTGTTTCACTTGTTTCACTTGTTTCACTTGTTTCACTTGGTTCACCTGTGTCGTTTTGACATATATTGCCTCCCAGTTTTGCAAACTGTTCTGTTGGGAATATGTATGTATTGCACACATGACTTGCAATTGTGTCAAAGGTAAGGTATGTATTTGTTTTTGTTTTCATAAACTGAGGATAGCTTATAGTTAACAAGTCTTCCCTTTCTTGAGATGTTGTTGGCAGAACAAATGGTGTAAACGTTCCAAGTTCAAACATAAGAGATTCTGCAAGCAATAATGTTTGAAGACACCCGACTGTGATGGAACTGTGGTAAAGCATGTAAAGAATGTGCTTGTAATCCTCAGGATGGATCAAATGGCGTGGTATACCATCTCCTGTGAATAAACACAATCTGAGGATGTGAAATGCATTGTCTGAATACTCTATCTCACCACTGATAAAACAACACATTGCAATATCACGCTCATGAATGTACCCATGGCGAAACACTTCCATGCATCCTTCAACCCAATCCAGTTCATATGCAAAACTTGAGAATATGTGACCCACAAGGTTATCGCACTCAACCAACTCTGTCTCAATATTTTGCAAAAAGAGATCAATGACACCTCCCTTGTGTGTACTCCCCCATTGCAAAAACATTGTAACAGAGTGAAGAAGTCGATGATTACTTGCTACTTCAAAGGTCTCCCGAATTGCATCAAACAACCAACTGATGGTCATGTTTCGCACACTTCTTTCCGTAGTAATAGTTTCCTCTCGAAAGTTCAGTATATCATGCGTCTGACAAAGACTTGTTGTCATCTCAAATAGCCATGTGATGTATTGAGCATCCTTGTCATCTACATGGCTTTGGATGATTTGTGTAAAGCTGTGAACCCATCGTTCAATAGATTCACATTGTTCTTCCGTGTTGTCTTCATATGAACGGAATAATTGAAAGTAGGTTGGTGAAAGGAAATGATGATCCTCATCATTTTTTCTTCTCTTGAGATACTTCATACATTGACGATCTTCCCAATGACAGTCATCGGCCTCAACAAATGTTGACACATCACGACATTGCAGCTCCATGTTTACAAGATGTGAAAGACTGTGATCCATACTCTTGTGAAGCTTGGCATAACGAAGTGATGAAGAGGTTGGAACGTCCCAATGTTTGCGTTTGAGTGAATGTGAGCGTTCAGTCATTTTGTTTATTACACATATGTGTAAGAAGTCACAAAAACACTTTTTGTCTTACCTTAAACAAGCCCAGGACAACCATGTTTGCATGTGGTAGTGGAAGCCGCCTTTGAAGGAGGCATGAGCACAGGCATGAGAGCAGGTATAAGAGATGGCTCAGCATACATGACTTCTACTTCTTCTACTGTTGTTTCATATGATTCCACGTGTTTGATTGTGAGAACTACTGTAAGAATAAGTAAGAGAAGTGTTAAACAAGTG
>Ga0255210_1000264_pt1 | contig 21747 bp, 23 predicted proteins | sample Miss_Yuk_RepA_8d_FD_188422 | JGI IMG/M metagenome (GOLD analysis project Ga0255210, IMG submission 188422) | Freshwater microbial communities from Mississippi River, Louisiana, United States - Miss_Yuk_RepA_8d | ecosystem: Environmental > Aquatic > Freshwater > River | place: USA: Louisiana...
AGTATTCCGTGTATTTCCCTATCGCTTGGGCTCATGAACACATAACCTTTTATAATGAAGAAGAACAAGAACTAGGCACCGGCCCAAAAAAATGCGGAAATTGTAAAAAGTATGGTTCCATTCGTGGTGTCTTTGTCGGTTATTGCAGTAATTGTTTAGAAAACTACCATGATTCTGGCTATTGGAGGGGGTCTCTTACAGCTCCTCCAGGTTCATCGATTACGATGTTAGAAGAAAGTGATATGTGGTCACAATATCCTTATTTATCGGGAGTTAAGAAGTATTCTCTTGGAGACGAGGAAGAAGGTGTTGAGGCTGAAGATGAAAATCATGAGGATGATGACACGACCGACGTTGATGAGGATGATGACTCGACCGACGTTGATGAGGAGGATGATGACGCGATGGACATCGATGAGGATCATGATGATAATGCTCTTGACGTTACTGACGAGGCTGAGATGATTGCTGCTCTGGTCGCTGCTGCTGAAGCTGCTGCTGAAGTTGAAGACGGAATTATGGATGATGATGGTGCTAATGTTATTATTAATCTGGCTGAAGAAGATGAAGAGGAAAATGAAGATGAAGAGGCGAATGAATATGAAGAAGCTAATATAGATGATACTTTTGTTATTAATAAGGTTGCAGAATATACATTTGAAGAAATGAATGGAGGACTTATCTGTAATATTGTTTAAAGTAAGTTAGTAAATTTATGTTGTTGTCATAGTCTTAATTAAAATTATATTAGTAAGTGTATATGTGTTGTGTTTTAAAAAAGTAATTATAAAAATAAGTGGTTTTTTTCTTTAATCTTATTTTACTTCATATTTATTATATTTTTTTTACTTAAAAAATTGAAATAAAAAACAATTTAATTTAAATATTAAACACACTAACGAATAAGATGTTATCTCCAAGAGAATTTATTATGGTTTTTACTTTTAAACTTGTATACTCTAATATTGTCTATACCATAGAAATTTCCAGTCATGCAACCCTTCAAGAATTATTTGATAAAGCACACGATAAATTTACACCGCATGTTAATTATGATATATACTATCTTAATTATGTATTCGCTGGACAAGATAAATCAGAATTAGCCCCAGCAATAGAAATAAATAATTTAGATGAGCCGCTTTGGCATGACTTTATAGACAATTGGAAACACGTCAGTTTTTATATTAGACCTATGAATAAAAATACTAATTCATTTCATCGAACAGATAATTATAATTTGGCAGACACGTTAGCACCATAGGAAAAAATTAAATATATAAACAACAAAGACCAAGTGAATTTTGTATTTCGTCTTTCACCTCTTCAATAACAAAAAAAGAAGAGGAAAAGTAAGACCATCAGTTGATTTTACGGAAGGTAATGCTTCCAGCCACCAAATTTTAGAGTGAGTTTGTCTCATTTTTATTTTTTGTAGGTGTAAGTATAATGCATCCATATCGTTCATTCAAAAATAAATTTACATTTACACAAAGATATGAAGAATCGTCAAGAGTATTATTAAAATATCCAGATAAACTTCCAATAATATGCGAGCCTTCTTTAACATCAAGAAATTTGTGTCCTTTAGTAGATAAAAGAAAATACCTAGTTTCAAGAGATTTAACTATTGGAGAATTTTTATTTGTTATAAAAAATAAATTAAGATTAAATCCAGAAAAAGCTCTTTTTATATTTGTTAATAATATTATTCCATCAACATCATCTTCAATTGAACAAATTTATTATAGATATAGAGATGATGATGGGTTTTTATATTTATTATATGTAGAAGAAAATGTATTTGGATAAAAAATAAATTTATAATAATTTAGTTTTTATCATCTTTTTTTTTGTGTAAATTTATATGACAATAGAATAGTAGCAAATTTTATAATTAAAGAAACAAATACATATGTTGAGAAAGTTTTATTACAATTTCCATAAATATAGAACCAAAATACTATAGCACCTAATATATTCCATGTCACCATATTAAATAAAGTTAAACTTATAAAACATACACCTTGTTCAAAAATAGTAATAAGAATTACACAAACACCTAAAAATCCTGACCCAATTAAATATAATTTTATAATTAAAGTTAATACATCTAGTCGTTTATTTGAGCAACTAGTATCAGTGAAACCAAAATATAAATCGCAAACTATAATTGGTAACACAATAGCTAAAATTAATAACCTGAAACATAATCTAAATAAGTTTTTTTCAACTTCCATATTTTCAACATGTTCATCTGATTTTCTTAATATTCCCTTCAATGGAACTTGTAATTCATTTGTAATATTTTCTTTTATCTCATTTTGTCTTTCAATGTCAATCATTATTTCAGATAATTTTTTATCTTGAGATTTTGAATTAATATTCATCTTATTTGCTAATTAATATGTCCTCATTTTCATTGATATTTTGCAAATCAATTTTTTTAATTTCATTATTATTATTATTTATATGAATAAAAAAATAACGTTTATATTTCTTAACTCCTTCTAACGTATAACCATCAGCTTTTCTAAATGGATCCATATTATATCCATATACATGTAATATTTGTCTAATTAAATTTAAAAGAGGCCATTTTTGTGATTTTTCAGCATTTTTTTGTAAACTTGTCATAAATGATGAACTATAGTTTTTCTTCAGTTCTGGTATTAAATGTTTAAGTTCGTCATATTTTGTATCTGATAATAATGTTTCTCGCGAAATAATCATTCCATTTAAATCAGCAAACTGGTTAATTTCCAAACCAACAATTTTGAAAATTGATTTAATTTTATCGTCCATAATAAAAAATAATAATATAAATTTTGTTTTTTATTTGTATTATTATAAAACTGATGCTCTCTAAATATTAAAATTAGGAATGCTGTATGTCTCGCCATTTTTTACATATTTTGCGATGATTTTTGGGTTAACTTGATTTTTAATAATATCGGCAGTATCATACACGTTATTTGATTTGTCAATATAATAAACAATACCTTGAATATCTTGCGCCCAAACTTCAACTTTATGTGTGTTTATTTTTGGTTCATTCGAATTTTCAACAACAATACCATGTGGTGTTCCTTTCATATGAGTGCCACAATATTCGCTTCCTTCTTTTCTACGTCTTGTGCATTGCTCATCGCTGGCCCTTTTGGCACAACATCTATCATAAATCGGGACAAAATTTTTAACACGTTTTCTCTTCTGAAAATCTTCTTTATTAAATGAAAGTCTATCATAGTCATAAATATATTGTAATAATTGAGTAGACTTAATATCGTTATTTAAACCCAAATAACTAGCCTTCTCTAGAATGCTATCTTTAAATGTAGTAATATAAGTTTCAACCTTCTTATTAAGTCGTCTTTCCATTTTTCTTTATATTGTATATTATAATATATTGTTTTATATTTATATCAATTTTTTATATAATTAAAAAATAACTTAAAGACAAACTTCTATCTCATAGAGTTTATAGCAATGGTTGCTGTTGTAATTGATAAAACTATTCCATAACGAGAAATTGTTCTATTAAGTTCTTTTAACATTTCGTTTTGTTGTCTAATCAAATCTTCAATATTTTTTGTATAATTTTCAGGAAAAATTGTTCTACTATGTGTATGACTTAAACATCTAACGATATTAGGTCTAAAAAAAGTTTTTATCATTATATATTTATATAACGATAAATCTTTAAGTATTTTTATTTCTTTTTCTTATTATATGGACGTTTCTTTTTGACTTGTTCATGAGTTTCAATAAGAGTTACATTATTTTCTTTAACTTCCGGTTCTTCAACACTAATTACTTCTGATATGTTAGGTTCTTCTACTTTTTCAGTTTCAATAATTTGTTCTTGTTCTTCAACTATACCTTGTTCTTGTTCTTCAACTATACCTTGTTCTTGTTCTTCAACTATACCTTGTTCTTGTTCTTCAACTATACCTTGTTCTTGTTCTTCAACCAGACCATCTTCTTGTTCTTCAACCAGACCATCTTCTTGTTCTTCAACTAGACCTTGTTCTTGTTCTTCAAGGTTATCATTTGGTTCTTCTTCGACTACATATTGTTCTTCTTTTTCAATTACATTTTCTTTTTTGTCATTTTTCTCTCCATTTTCTAAATCAAAAATTTTATGTTCTTCATAATTAACTGGTATAATTTGATTTATTTTTTCTTCTAAATTATTATTTGAAATAGTGAGTAATTTAATATTTTCAGATTCTAAAAAGGGTCTTTCATTTGATTTGTTAATTATTGAATCACACGATTCTTCAATACCATGTATAAATTCTTCTATATCTTTGTCACTTGTTTCTGTGGCAATTTTGTCTTTATTATTTGCTTCAATTCTATTATCTTTTGTAAGTTTAGATATTTTTAGCATATTTGTTACCTTATCAATATTTCTTTGAAATATATTTTTATAATCTTTTTTTTCTTTATTCATATATAATTGTGTCGGGTTTTTAAATTTTAGATTGCTTTTAGTATCATTTTGTTGTAATGTAGAGAAATTAAGTGATATTACAGAATCATGTGTATCTAATGTTTTAATACTTTGGGCGCTTGAATTGCTGTTAGTATCACTAACATCACTATTATTTTCACAACCTAATGGGTTCAATTCTTTTAATAATTTGTTATCCATATTATCAGTCGAAAATTTATCAATTGATTCCTTTTTTTTATTTCTAGATATTTCTAACGAATCATCAAATTTAATATCATTATTAATATGAGCATACATCGATTGAATTTTATTACTAAATCGTTTTAAATATTTAGTATGCATTTTGTGAAAAAAATCAATATATGTTATAAACATCATTATTTTCTCTTTCATTATAATAATATCAAAGTTAAATGAGGTGATAAAATTGTCTATATTTAAACCAATATTTAGTTTTATTTTATGAATGTTAAGTTCATTTTCTTTATTATTAATAATTGACATTAGTATAGCAAGTAGGTTAAGTATATTTTCATGTATATTAAGTATTATTTCAAACTTATATTCTTTAAAAGGTTCGAGATCTTTATATATAGGAAAATTATTAATTTTAACTATTTCAGTTACTTTTTTATCAGTTACACTTTTGGATATATATTCAACAATAATTTTATGTAATTTAAAATATTCACAATACATTCTATTATTTATGACCAAAAATAAACGTTTCATATCATCATATTCTATATCAATTAATTTACTTTGAAAATGAAATGTATCTAAACCAAAAACAAACATCTCGTTTTTATTTGTTTTTATAAATTCATAATAAATTTGATGTAATTTATCAATCCTAACTTGTAATATATCAAATATATTTTTAACATTATTTCTAATATTAATTATATCATTAAATTCACTTTTAAGTTTTACAAGTGTTGTTTCCATAATAATTAAAAATATAATATTTTAGTGAAAATAAACTATTATATATTCTTAAGTAATATATATATATATATATATATATTAAATGGATGATGAAATGAATGAAGATAATGAAAATATTATTGAACATATAAAAATTGATTGGACCCCAGAACATGAAAAAATACTTGTAGAATGGGCTGATAAAGCGATGTGTTATAGATGGCTTCATTCAAAAGCAAATACAATGTATAGAACATTAAATGCTTGGTATACTATTCCTGTAATTATTATATCAACTTTAACTGGCACAGCTAATTTTGCACAACAAAGAGTTCCAATAGAGTATCAAAGTTTATTTATTATGGCAGCTGGAGGTTTTAATATTTTAGCAGGTATAATAACAACTATACAGCAATTTTTAAAAATAACACAATTAAATGAAGCTCATAGAGTTAGCACAATAGCATGGGATAAATTTTATAGAAATATAAAAATTGAACTAGCTAAGCATCCATCAGAAAGAATAGACCCAAAACACATGCTTAAAATGAGTAAAGAAGAATTTGATCGTTTAATTGAAACAAGCCCAAGTATACCTGATGAAATTATCGATGAATTTAAAAACAAATTTGAAGGACAATCATTATTTGATAAAATAGTTAAACCTGAAATATGTGATATACTAATACCAACTTCAGAATATAGAAATCCATGGTATACTGAAGAAAATCAAGCTAAAAATATTAATGATGCTCTTAATAACCAGATTATTAAGAAAAATAAAATAAAAAAACAAAATGATTTAGATAAAAAAACAATAAACGATTTTGTTGGTCTATTTTATAATTTAAATAATCGTCACCCAATGGAAACCGAAATTATAGATAATCTAAAGGAAAAAATAAATATTAGTACAATTAAAAAAATTCTTGAACAAAATAAATATTTAGATATTAAAAAAGAGGATGCTAATAAAGATGATAAAGATGATAATGAATATGTAAGTGTTGTTTAAACTTTTGGGTTGTCATTTGGTAAAACTAAAATACATAATATAATAAATATGTAAAATAATATATATACGCCATATACATCTTCGCCAATTCCATAAAAATTTAGCACTTGAGTTAAACTATAGAAAATTATAATTGATAAACCTATTAATGTTACAGGATTCATATATTATTATTTAAGATATTATTCTAAACTATTCTATAACTATGATTATTTGAATCATATTTATTTCCAATACTATTTTTATCTATAAAATGAAAACTTAATGGAATTTGTTGATTATAATTTTTTAATACGATTAATGGAGTTTCTTCTACAAAACTTCCATCATCTAATTCCATATCCCCTAAATAAGCACTATCGAAAGTTTTTGCCCATATACCATCGTGATCCGATATTCTTAATGTTTGAATTTCATAATTTTTATTTAATGATGAGTCTTTTAGTCTTAGTTTTTTTGTTTCCGAATTATCATTTGGAGAATTTGGTATATTTTCAATGTATTTTGTCCTACCTGTAAATAAAGCAAACCTAACTATTCCACCTTTTAAATATCTGCCATTTTCATTATCAGTTATTAATTTATTATACATATATTCAGGTTTATAGTCATAAGACCATCCGCCTTGTCTTATAGCGTAATTAAAATCAGTAAAATAATAATAAGGTCCTAGAATTGCCGATTTATTTTTTGAACTCTCTCCAAATATATAAGTGAAATTAATTATCTCAGGAGTTGGTTTGCCAACAAATCCAACAATTGGAAGTTCATATGCTTCATTATTTTCATCGTATAAATAGTTTATTGAACCATTTGTAATAAAAAAATTCCTAGTGTCTTCACTTATTAATATATTACATATTTTACCATAATTTATTATTTCATCTGCCAAAACAAACATTAAATGACTATAACTATATGTATCATCAATATTTACATGATTATTTGTTGTATCAAAAAACAGATAAAGTTTTTTATTATATTCATAATATCCATCAAATTCTAGTTTTTTATTAAATTCTCCAAAATTTTCAACCTGTAATGCACCGGATAAAAATACTTTTGAATAATCAATTAGGTTTTCATAATTAAGTTTGGTAAAAATAGGTAAAACTGGTAGATGCATTTTATTAAAACCATCATTAGAGAGAAGATATTGAATAAATGGAAATTTTCCTGATATATTAATTCTATAAATACATAATATTATTTGCTTATATGATGTTGGGTCAACAATTAATGATAAATCTTTTATTAGAAAATTCTTAATCGCATAATTATAATATTTTGGGTTTCCTGGTATATATTCATCCTTTTCCATAATTATAATTATACTATGATAATTTGTTTAATTTATTTTATTATTTATCTATTTTTCTTTTAATTGTCTCTTTGATTTGTTCTTCTCGATTATCCATGACATGTTTTGTTATTTCTTCTGCGATTTTCACATCATTCTTGTAATAATTTTGTAATGCTGTTAAAAGCGTTTTCCCATTAATCGGTTTTTTAATTTTATTCTTTTTATAAACTAATGCACCTCCATTAATATCAAAACAATCGATACTATTTGTTTTCATTACTGATACTAAACTTTCTGTTAATATTTTTTTTTTATTATTTCTTTCCTTAATTTCACCCTTTAATTGTGTTATTTCATTATCCATTTTAATCCATTCCTTTATATTATTAACTAGTTGTTCTTTTGGGTTTTGTGTTTGTTCTTTAGTTTCCATTAAGTAATTATAATATATTATATTTAAATCTTTAATTATTTATAATTTAATTCTTTGTATAATAAATAATGTCGTTTACACATATTTTCTGAAACAATTTTACATCCACATGGGTTTCCTTTATTTGTGCCTCTTTTTAAAATTTGAACGCATCCAGGTTGGATCTCTACATTTGATGGTCCTAAGACAACATTCTCTGATATTAGTTCCTTCTTCAAAACTTTTATTTCTGATAGTAAATTTTTTTCCAATGTTTTTGCTTTCTGTTTTTCTTCTTTTTCTTTGGCCTTTGCGGCTTGTTTTTCTAAAAGTTTTATCGATTTTTCTAGTATTTTTGACTGCTTTTTTTCATCCTTTTCCTTCTCCTTTTGTTGTAACTTATATTTCTTTATCATCTCTTTCTTATGTGTATAGCAATAATATTTTGTATCACCATATGTAATTGGTTCTGATGGATTTATTTTATTGTAAACTAAAATTTTTGTTCCGTTACAATGATGACAAGATTTATTGTTTAGATATTTAGAATTAGTATCTGTTTCCGGATTATTTATATCATAACTAGGATTTGGATATTGATATTCACATTTATGTGATATATAAGTAAAATTTAAATGTGATTCCTTTAAATCAGGGTCGTAGAAATTTACACCATTTACTTTTTCCAAGCCAAATTCATGATAATATGGAAGTAAATGGTTTTGTTTTTTTCGGCAATAAGGACATCTTATTTCGTTTATATTTAATTTACTATGCGAGCCTTCCATAAAATTAAATTTTTTTTTATGATTTATAATGTCATTATATAAAGGAATATAATTAAACTTGTGACCACAATCCATTATTACATGTTTATCCATTAATTGTTGATTTGTTATTAAACACTTATTTTCGTCTTCTTCGGTTTTTTCTTCACTCTCTTCAATATCAAGTGACTTATATAATTCAGCATAAAAATCTAATCCTCCTTCTATATTATATTTAACCATTATATTGTTATATGTTGTATCTTTATATTTTTTATATTTATTAAAATATAGAATGAGTCCGCCTGAAGTTTGGGGTCCTGCTGTATGGACATTATTTCATACATTAATAGAAAAAATGAATCCATATGCTTATCCACAGGTAATCGGTTCTATGTTTGGAATGATTGTAAGAATATGTAAAGTTTTACCTTGTCCAGAATGTTCAAATGATGCTAGCAACTTTTTAGCAAAAATTAAATTAAATAATTATAAAAATAAAGATGAGTTTAGAAATTTTATATATTTATTTCACAACTGGGTTAATGCTAAGAAAAGAAAGTCCCTTTATAATTATTCTGATTTATCAAAATATTCTCGTTTAAATTTAATATATGTAATTAATAATTTTATAGCAAAATATAACACAAAAGGAAATATGAAGTTGCTTGCTGAATCTTTTCAGAGAAGTTTTGTGGTTAAAGATTTGATTGCTTGGTTTAAAATATACGGGAGAGCTTTTATTATTCAACCAATTATTACTAATTATCATATACAAATTAACGAAAACCAAACTACTACAGAAGATAAAAATACTGAAAAGAAAACTGATGAAGAAAACCAACCTACTAGAGAAGATAAAAATACTGAAAAGAAAACTGATGAAGAAAACCAACCTACTAGAGAAGATAAAAATACTGAAAAGAAAACTGATGAAGAAAACCAACCTACTAGAGAAGATAAAACTACTGAAAAGAAAACTGATGAAGAAAACCAACCTACTAGAGAAGATAAAACTACTGAAAAGAAAACTGATGAAGAAAACCAACCTACTAGAGAAGATAAAACTACTGAAAAGAAAACTGATGAAAAAGAAAAATTTGTCACTGAAGAACCAGAACTTATTGTTAGTAATGAACAACATGTAGTTAAAGAAAAATTAAACATTGAAAAAGAAAATATAATTATTACGGATGAAAATATTAACAGTAAAAAAATAAATTTAGATGTGCAAAAAGAGATTATAGAAGAACCAGTTATTATTCAAACACCTAAAAAGAAAAAAAAGGGTAAAAATAAATAAATACAACTTTATGTGTAGAATGATTTATTTTTATGGTAACAAAAATATGTAAAATATTATAGTTCGCTTATCAGTTGTCCGTCTTTGAACATTTTACAACGAAATGTTTGCTTACTGGGTTGGTAACACATTTCTTTATCACTAGAAACTTCATTGAAGAATAAATATTTACCAGAACCACCAGCATACATCAAAGTAACTATTAAAGAAGCTGACGCAGCACCAAGTAATACATTTAAAAATAGATCACCCATTTTTATTATACAATTTTTGTAAATCTTTATAAACATATCTAAAAAGAAATAAGTAATCAAAGAAATAAATACCCAATAATTGATAGATCCATTACTGAACATAGGAAATGACAAATACATTATGGTAAATGCGAAAACAAACGCACTAAATGTTGGGTTACCATATTTACTATATTGAATAGAAGTACAAATAGTTTTATCATTTACAATAGGACTTGCTCCTGACATCATATAAATATAATTTCTAACAAAACAAAAACCTATTAAAAATCCTAAATAGATTAAACCTTTGAAGTTTTGAAATATAAATGATAGACTTGTTATACCTGTTGCGAGTATAATTGGGCTAAAAAAACTTAAAAAAACAACAAGATTCATTGGTTGAAATAATTGTAAAGGAGAATCTGGAACTCCTCCCAGTTTCATTGTTGTATTTTCACTGCTCATATAATAATTATAAATAATATAATTTTATAATTATAATCTAAATCTTTAGCAGCTTTATATATTTTGTGTATGGCTTTCACAACCATCTTTTCAATAAGCATAGTTTGTTATATTTATTTTTCTAAAATCAAATCCAACACATCTTCAACACGTTCAATTGAATGAAATTTAATTCCATTTATAACTTTATCGTGTTTATATTTTTCCATTATTTTATCAAAATCATTTTGATTTTCTTTTGGAAAGATAAACTCTTTTATACCAGATTTAATTGAATGTATTAATTTTTCTTGAAGACCACCAATTTCTGTAAGAAATAATCCAAAATGTGTCTCTCCGGTTATTCCAAAATAGTTCTTAATTTTCACATCATTTAGTAAGCTATATATTAAAACTGTAAAAGCTGTTGTTGCCGAAGGTCCATCTTTTTTCGTGCTTATATCTGGACAATGTATATGAATCCCACAAATAGTGTTATTTTTTATATCATTAAACTTTTCAATTAAATATTTTTGTCTAGCTGGACTTGTCAAATTCCAAGCATTAGTTAAACTAACACTGATTGATTCTTTCATAACATCGCCCATGGAACCTGTCAATATCAAGTCTAAAAATTTATTAGACGGGACAAAACTTGCTTGAATAGGAAGAACACCACCTTGGGCTATTTGATTCGCCCATAATGCATTTATTACTCCAACCTTACTCTCATTATGAATTTTGTATAATTTTGCTGGTTTTTTATCCTTAAAATATTTAGTTTTAATATCATCAATAGTTATTTTAATAGGTAATTCGAAATTAACATCAGAATTTTTTAATATATCTAAGTTAACCTCTCCAACTATTTCAAAAAGAATTTCTTTTAATTTACGAACACCTGATTCAGCAGTGTATTCATCTATAATAAACTTTAAAACTTCGTCTGTAAAAATTATCATTTCTTCTAATCCCATTTTCTTATAAACTTCTGGTAAAATATGAGTATTACAAATTATTAATTTATCTTCTAGAGAGAGACTATTAAATTTAATTCTATGAACGCGATCCAATAAAATCTTATCGATCGCATCTACATCATTGTAAGATAAAATAAATAATGCTTTTGACAAATCTAAATCAATTCCTGTAAAATATTTATCTTGGAAACAATCATTCTGTGCTGGATCCAATAAATGAGTTAGAATACCTACAATTTCTTTACCATGTTCTGTGCGACTAATTTTATCAACTTCGTCAATAAATATAATTGGGTTCATACACTTTTTGTCAATTAAAATTTGGACAATAGAACCCCATGTGCTACCTACATAAGTGTAGTTATGACCATGAAGTGTGCTCCCATTACTATCGCCGCCCATTTGTATCATAGAAAATGGTCTTGGGTTTCCTTTATCATCTTTCAAGCAATTTGATATACCTCGTTTAGCAAGCGAAGTTTTTCCGCACCCGGGTGGACCTTCAAAACCAAAACAATAACCATCTTGTTCACCATTTATCCACTGACCAATAATTCTCTCTATTTGTTTTTTAGCTTTATCATGTCCATGAACCGCTTTATCTAATGTATCTTTAACCCCTGACATATAATCCGTTATTTCTTTCATATTTTGATTAATCTTTTCAATATCATTCTTTATATCATCGTTGTTTAACGTTGGGTTCATATTTGTCTTAGAGTCAAATTCATTTATTATATCAGCTATTATTTTTTTGTCATTTTCATCTACTTCTTCAATATATGAATCAACTATGTCAAGTATATGAGAACATAATTCATCTTTATTTAAATGTGAATACTTTATCCTCTTATTATTATATTTCTTTTTAATATTATCCAAAGTTTTAATATTTTCAGTTAATTTTTTCTTATCTCCTGAAACCAAATATTTCTTTATGTTTTCTAATTGTTGTTGTTTATTTCCTGAAATACTATTTCCTTGTATTTTTTTTATATTTTTAATAATTTCAATACTTGTGTATTTTTCTTTTTGTTTTATTTCTGAAAAAATTTTGTCAATATTGTGTTTTTTATACATATCTTTAAAACTATTTCTTACGTTTTCCATCATATTTAATATAGGTTCTCTTTTATAAATACCAAATGGAATTTTTAATAATCCATCAAGATACTGTCGTGCCTTTGATCCTGAATCTTCGGATTTAGCTTTTACTTCTTTTAATTTCATCATAGCCTTTTCTTTAACAGTGTCAGATGCTTTTAATAAACAAATTTGTTGTTCTAATGGTATTTTATTTATATCAAAATTTGATAGCTGATTTGTGTATTGTATTGTTTTCTTCATAGCTTGTTTAAATGATTGCTTAATTGGCCAAGGAAAACTATCGAATAATATTGTTTGGTCTTGCGTATCTACATTTCCATTAGAATCATTTGAGAGAAGGTCATATAATAAGTAAGCTAAATACTGGTTTTCATAATTATATGAACGCACTAATAATGTTATCAAAGTATTTCTTTTATTATACATATCATCGCCTATGAAGTCTTTTACTGCTTGAGATATTTGTTTTTGTTTTATTAAATTATTTTGACTTGTTGAACCAGCAAATTTATTATAAATATCATTTTGATTTTCGAAAATTAAATAATCCTTTAACATTAAAGATGAAATAAATTTATCAAACGATTCTGTTTTAAAATTTGGTTCATTTGGAATATTTTCTTTTATCATTTTAATTTTATTTGAAATAAAATTATTATTTAAAAAATCAATTACGACATCATCTAGAATTCCATATATCAATAAATTCTTTTTAAGAGGTATAGAATAAACATAAACCTTTATACCATAAACTTTCATATGAAATTGCTTATAAGCTGAACCTATATCAAAACAAGATAAGTTAGCAGCATTCTTTTCATCTATATCATCTTTCTTTTTTATTTCATCTTTTTTTGGTATTACTTTATAACTAGTTGGATGAAAATATTTTTTTAATAGTTCAAATTTATTATATTCATTTTCATTAGTTGTTATTTTATTATTATTACCAAAACAAATTAACAATAAATCTTCCAAATTTTCTGTTCCATAATTTTTAAGAAGACTAGACAATTCATTATTTATTAATTGTAAACTAGTTATAATAGTATCAGTTGAGGTTAATTTAACACTTGTTATTTCTTCTAGTTTTTTGCTTAATTCACTAAGTTTTTCTATACATGAACTAACATCGCTTATTCCTAAAATATCAAGAGTCTTATTTTTTTGAACATGTATAATTGTTTTTTGAATTATATCTTTAAAAAAATCTATTTTCTTCTCAACTAATGGTAACACTTCATTCGCAGATTTTTGATTAGTTTCTTTTTTACTAGTTTGTGATTTATCTGACATCAATTATATATTATTCTTATTTAATATTTATATTCTTATTACTTAAACTAATTTTGCTTTAAGTAGATTAATTATTTTATTGTTTTATTGTTTTATATATTACATAATTTACACCTTTTTACATTTCAAACGCCGATTTTGAAAAGTTTCTAAAATTATAATTTTATAAATTGTTACTCATTTATTAACTTTATTTAGAAAAAGTTAATAAAAAACATAAATATTTAGGCATTTTACACCCTTGAAGATTTACACCTTTTATGAAAATTATCGGTATAAATTTAGAAATATTTGTCCCATTTTAAATCTTCAATGGTGTAAATGTCCAAAGGTGCAATAACTTTCATAAAGCAATGAAATATTCAAGAGTGCAAATAAAATTGATAGTAATAAATTTTTAATAAAACTTAAAAAAATAAATTCTTGCAATTATAATAACTATTAATATAAAATTTGTCCAATTTTGAATTTTACCAAATGTTTTTTCAATAAAATCAACTATAATCATATTTTTTTCTGTTTTATTTACAAAATAGTAAACTAACTGTAAGGCAAATAAAAAATATCTAAAAGCAGATATTAACATAGATACCAAGAAAAGTATTGTTAACCAATTCAAAAATTTACCATAGTAAAATAAAAACACACTAATCATAATTGTTTCAATTATATTAAAATAAAATCTAAGTTGTTTGAGTATTTTTTGTGTAGTTGTTAATTCATTATATGGTTTTTCATCTGGCACATAATATTGGTTTATTATAGCAACAAATACTTCTATAAGTACAAAAAATAGTAATAAAGTAAGTAAATTAAATATATAGCTATTATTCATTTATATATAAATTATATAAAATAATTATTTTTTAGAATTATAATGTCTAATATTATATTTTTACAATTTTGTAATTTTGGTGTAAAACACCTAAATTACAAACAAATATGATAAAATATGTAATATAAAATCAAGTCATTATTTTATATATTAATAAATACTATTTAAACGCAATATTGTATATACTATAAATACAATAATGGGAGTGCCTAGCTACTTCAGTTATATCGTTAAAAATCATTCAAATATTATTCGTAAGCTATCTTCTAATCCTATTAAAGTAGATAATCTTTACTTGGATTGTAATTCTATTATATATGACGCTTTTTATAAAATGGAATCAACTTCGATGAATGAACAAGTGTCAAATGCTATTATAACAAAAACAATACAAACTATTAAAGACTATATTAATTCATTAAAACCAACAGGAAGATTAATGATTGCTTTTGATGGTGTAGCACCTGTTGCTAAACTAGAACAACAACGTTCTAGAAGATTTAAATCGTTATATCAGAATTCTTTATCTAGATCAATATATAAGACAACTACACCTGATCCTTGGAATACTACTGCTATTACTCCTGGAACTATATTTATGAAGATGTTAGATGAAAGGATCAATACCGCTTTTTCAGATCCATCTATATATAATCTAAAGCATATTATAGTTTCAGGAAGTAATGTACATGGCGAAGGAGAGCATAAAATATTTAAATATATAAGGGATTATCCTACATTTCATAATGGGGTTAATACAATTATTTATGGTTTAGATGCTGATCTTATTATGCTTTCTATAAATCATTTGCCTATAACGAGAAATATTTATTTATTTAGAGAAACTCCTGAATTTATTAAGTCTATTAATTCTGAGCTTGAACCAAACGAAACTTATGTATTAGATATTCCTGAATTAGCAGACGCTATAACACTCGACATGAATAATAAAGGGGAATTAACATCTGAACAACAAAAGAACCGCATTTATGATTACATATTTTTGTGTTTTTTCCTGGGTAATGATTTCATGCCACATTTTCCGGCCGTAAATATTAGAACAGGAGGTCTTGATAAAATGCTACAGGCTTATAAGGCTACAATTGGTAATACAAATGAAAATTTAACAGACGGAAAAATTATTTATTGGAAGAATGTAAGAAAATTGGTTGAATTTTTAGCTAAGAATGAGTTAGATTTTCTAAAACAAGAACATAAAATTCGTGATAGAAAAGAAAAGAATAAAATTCCAGATATTACTCCGGAAGATAAGATGAATAATTTTATAAATATTCCAGCTTATGAGCGCTCTGTAGAAAAATTCATAAATCCTTATAAAGATAATTGGCAACAAAGATATTACAAAACACTTTTTGACGTTGAAATAAATGAAGAAAGATGTAGACAAATTAGCACTAATTATTTAGAGGGTTTAGAATGGACTATGAAATATTACACAACAGGATGTCCAGATTGGAGATGGTGTTATAATTATAATTATCCACCACTATTACAAGATCTTATTCAGTTTATACCATATTTTAATACTGACTTTATAGAAAATAAGATTGAAAACCCTGTTTCAGAACTCGTTCAATTATGTTACGTAATGCCGAGACAAAGTTTAGTTTTTTTACCAGAAAAATTATATAAAGCTTTGATAAAAAATAAATTGGAACAATATAGAACTGAATGTCATTTTTCATGGGCTTATTGTAAATATTTTTGGGAATGTCATCCAAATCTTCCACATATAGATGTAAATGAATTAGAACGATTTGTAAATATTAATAAGTGATTGTATATTATTTTGGGTTCTTTAAGTAGTGTAAAATAATATATAAGTTTTGAATTTAAAGAACAGATATACTACATAATGAAGGTAAATTTCAGAGTTTTCTTAAAAAAGTGCGATTTTTTTTCCCTACACATGAAGAGAAAAGATAGACTTTCAAAAAATGAAAAGTGTTTTAGCTTTTTCAAAATGGACAAAAAAAATGTCCAAATTTGTTTTTCCCGGATATTTTATGTAAAAGTCGTGAATTGTGACGATAAAAAAAAATTATCGTAAGATAATAAAAAAAATAATCCAATTTTTGTGACGATAATTTTTTCTTTCAAAATTTGGACATTTTTGGATTTGTCCATGTTTTGGCAATATTTGGCAATGTTTTCCATCGCAAAAATCGCAAAAAAAAAAGTGTGAAAAATATATTTTGAACATAAAATCATAATAAGTGATATATTTTAATTTATTCTTAAAAAAATATGACTGTTGCGATTTTTTCCATTGCGATTGACGACTTTTCAATCCATTTGCGATAAATCGCAAAGACAAATTTAACAACCGATATATCAAGCATAAAACAAATTTATTTTATGAGAAAATTGTCATATCGTGTCGTCTTTAAGTAGTTTTTATATTTATTATATTTTTATTAAATACTTAAATATAAAATATAAACATTATTTAGGCAATAATGGAAATCGCAAAAATCGCAAAACCTTGTTTTGAATGTGAGAAATGTAATTATATTACGAATAATAGATTTGATTTTAGAAAACATTGTCAAACTATTAAACATAATCAAGATATTATTAAAAATTTTTCAATCGACATTGAAAAATCGCAATCCAAAAAATATTTATGTACAAAATGTAATAAAAGTTATAAAGATAATTCTGGCTTATGGAAACATAAAAAAAATTGTAAAAAAATATTTGATGAAATTGATGAAGATTCAATAATTTCAAATACTAATGTTCAAACCTTATCAAGTCAAATAACGCCTGAACTTATTCTAAGTGTCTTGGAACAAAATAAAGAATTGACTAATTTGGTTGTAGAACAAAATAAGACTATTATGGAGTTAGCGAAAAGTGGTCAAGGTAATACTATTAGCAACAACAATATTAATAGCAATAATAAAACCTTTAATTTACAGTTTTTCTTAAATGAAACTTGTAAAGATGCTATGAACATTACTGATTTTGTCGATTCTCTCAAACTTCAATTATCTGATTTAGAAAATGTAGGTAAACTTGGATTTGTAGAAGGTATTTCTAGTATAATTGTGAAAAACCTACAAGCTCTTGACGTACATAAACGCCCTGTACATTGTGCCGACAAAAAACGCGAAGTTCTTTATATTAAAGATGAAGATAAATGGGAAAAAGAAGATGAAGAAAGAAATAAAATGCGCAAGGTTATTAAAAACGTTGCTTTTAAAAATGAAAAATTATTACAAAAATATAAAGAAGTTCATCCAGGCTGTAATTTTAGCGAATCAAAATATTCAGACCAATATAGCAAATTAGTAATTGAGGCTATGGGAGGAGCTGGCGATAATGATTCTGAAAAAGAAGATAAAATAATTCAAAAAATAGCAAAAGAAGTAGTAATTGATAAAAAATTTGAATGTAATGATTAAATTTAGAAATGAATTACACCTTTTCTCATAAAAAACGCCCGTTTTATATGAGAACTTATAGATGAATAAATTTAGATAAGTTATAAAGAAAAATATTAAATAAATAAAAATATTATATGTCAAAACAAGTAATTAGTGAAATTGCGAACAGAGATGCTTTTTTTACACTTTTACAGCATAATCCAGGTCTCATTATTTTAAAATTATCGGCGGGTTGGTGCCAACCATGTAAGCTAATCGAAAAACCTGTTCACGCCTTTTTCGCTACATCTCCCCCAGAAGTTGTTTGTGCTGATATTGATGTTGATAAATCATTTGATTTTTATTCATTTTTGAAATCAAAAAAGATGGTTAATGGAATTCCAGTTTTATTGTGTTATAAAAAAGGAAATGCAACTTATATTCCAGATGATAGTATAACAGGAGCAGAACCAAATGGGCTACATCATTTTTTTACAAGATGTGGCACTCATTTAACAGATGTTTTAAATAGATATCCGGGAAAACAACGATAAGTTCTTTAAATTGTTTTTTAAATATATTAAATTTTAATATATTTACACCCTTGAAGATTTAAAACCGCACCTTTTATGAAAATTATCGGTATAAATTTAGTAATATTTGTCCCATTTTAAATCTTCAATGGTGTAAAAAAATTGAAATAATTTAATATTAATAATAAATAATAAAAGAAATGGCAGATGATTCTTTGCAAAGTAAAATTATTCATAATCACGATGATTTAACTCTTACACAAATACGAGAAAATAAATCTTATGTAAATAAACTTAATAGTCTTATTGTACAAGGCATTAAAAAAAAAGGATATATTACATTATTATCATTAATTAATGTAGTACATTATATTTGTCCAGAATTAAAAAATTATTGCGACGAAAATAAGGATAAATTTAAAATCACTTCGGTTAAAGATAAAGGATTGCTTGGTAAAATAATTGAATTCTATTTGTTTGGAAATTTACCAAATAGTAATTCTTGCCCGGACACTCCTTATGGTGATATTAAAGCTACGCATTTTAAACAATGTAAAGCAAATAATAGAGCTTTAAATGCTAAGGAGCGTTTGACTTTGACAAATTTTGGAGACCCAAATAAAGAACAAAATATCGCACTTATTTCAGATAAAAATTCTATACAAGAGACTAAATTTTACGAGAAAATTCGAACCGGTATTATTTTAGTATTACAACATGATGACGAATTATATGATACGATTGAAAGTGTTTATAACAAAAAAATTGTTGCAATTGTACATTATAATTTGGACGAAATATTTGAACAAAATACAGACGTTAAAATTGTATTTCAAGAAGATTTTGATAAAATTAAAAAATGTATTATTGAAAAAAATGTAACGCAAAAAGGTCAGCAATATTTACATATCCATAAACATGGATGTAAAGATGGCATAACAAGGGCATTCGGATTTACAAACAAATTTCTTACCAAATTAGTGTCGATAAATTTAGGTATTCCAATAACAACCAAGGGACGAAGTGAATATATTGAATTTTAATACTTAGCAATAATAGTTTCAGCTAATTTACAATATTCCTCACTAATATCTATACCTATATATCGTCTATTATTTTTTTTTGCCATTTTACACGTTGTACCTGACCCAGAAAATGGGTCTAAAACAATGTAACCTTCATTACTCCAACTCAAAATATGGTCTTCTGCTAATTTTTCAGGAAATATTGCAGGATGTTCATGACTTTCTTTATCACTTGAATTAAAACCCTTTCCAATATTGTAATGCCAGATATTATTTCTAGGCGAGAAATCTGGTACAGGTTTAATATCAGTTGTTTCTTGTAATTCACCATTTTTTAATCTATTAGTATTTTTACCCCAATTAGTATGTCCAGCCCATTTATTTGGCTTATCACAAATAAGGTTTGCTGTTGTAAGTTTGCCTTTACAAAATACAAACATATATTCAAATATTTGTGTATATCTATTACCAGTTCTTTTAGCAGGAAATGATGACGTGTTTTTTTCATAAATCATAGTATCGTGTAATTTAAATCCAACTTCCATAAAGTTTAAAGCTTGTTTAAAAGATGTTCCAGACTCACCTCCATTTATAGTTGCGTCGCCAACAATCCAAACAACAACACCACCTGGTTTGGTTACCCTAAAAAGTTCTGTAATAATATTTCTCGAAGATGTGTCATTAAAATTATAACCAGTATAATCTCTTATTTCATCATAAGGAGGACTAGTTATAGTTAAATCAATGCTATTTGAAGGTATTTTATTGAGAGCTTTTTCAGAATCATCATTTATAATTTTATTAATATATTTATCAATTGTATTTGTTTTAATATCATTCTCATCTAATTTTTGAATAACTAAATTTTCTTTTGTGTCTTCATCATTATCTTCGTCATCATCTTCAATAATCAATTTTGTATTTATTTTTGTAGGTGAAATTTTATCAGTAATAGCCTTAATTATGTCAACTTTATTCTTAGATTTGAAATTTTTAATTCCTAATTCATTACATTTAATTAAAAGTTCTGTTTTTGTTAACTTGCTTAAGTCCATTTCTTTGATATTAATAGTTATGTTATTAATCATATAAATTATCTCAATTTTTATTTTTAAATGATAATTAGAATTTTGATAATTTAAATAATAAATTAAATAGATAAAAATAATTTAAAAATATAAATACTTAAAATGAGCAACGAAAGGGACACATTATATAATGCAGTTAGAAATTCGGATAAACTTTTATTAACACCATCAGAAGATAAATATATGTTATGTTGTTGTATAAGCGAAAAATGGTGTTTTAATCATACTGGCATAGCTTCCATAAGAGAATATGATAAAAATATAAATAATTGTTGTATATGTTTAGATTGTTGTACATGGTGTTTAGAATTTCGAAGACAAAAAATGTCAATATGTTCAAAACAAACTAATTGTTATTTATGTTGTTGTGTAATTTATTTTACATAAAGTATAAAAATTTTATAATATTATAATATATGAAATTAGGTAATATACAAAATTTATTTATACTTTTTTTTATTTTAATTGTATTAGGTTTTTTATACAGAAGATTTGAAGACAAACGTATAAGAGAAGAAAATAAAGATAATTATGATGCTATTCAAAAGTATTTACTAGACGACGTAACTTTAGGTAAGAGTAAAAAACCAATATTATGGATTCATGTTCCTTATGAATATAA
>Ga0255210_1000270_pt1 | contig 21246 bp, 20 predicted proteins | sample Miss_Yuk_RepA_8d_FD_188422 | JGI IMG/M metagenome (GOLD analysis project Ga0255210, IMG submission 188422) | Freshwater microbial communities from Mississippi River, Louisiana, United States - Miss_Yuk_RepA_8d | ecosystem: Environmental > Aquatic > Freshwater > River | place: USA: Louisiana...
ACTTCGATACCCAGGTACCTCACGGTCGATTCCAGCTTGGAACGGCCCAGCAGCGGTTGCACGTCTCGGAGGTCTTTGGTGCGGCGATAGATCAAGGTCGCCTTTGTCCTTCGCATCAAGTGGGTCCCATACTCGGAACGATCAAGGCCAAGTTCATCCACCCAGTGCCCAAGAATCCGGGCGTACTGCCGAGTTCCCAAGTGAGGCGACTCGTGAAGCCTGCTGGGGAAGAGAAAGTCATCTGATTTCAGTGCAGCCTGTTTGATCCAGGCCTGCAGGGCTTCTCGGGTAACTCCCGTGATCTCGAACTGGACTGGGCGCTTGGTTTTGTGCTGCATGACGATGGCTCGAGTGGCCAAATGATCACCATGGGACACGTCACGGACCTTGAGTGCAACCAGGTCGCATCCGCGAAGCTTGCTGTCGATGCCGAGGTTGAAGAGTGCGAGTTCGCGGACCCGGCCTTCCATCTGAAGACGTACGCGCAGAGCCCAGATGTCTTTCACCTTGAAGGGGGCCTTTTGCCCGACGATCTTGCCCTTGTTCCACGGCTCGTGATGAACAGCATTACCTGAGTTTTCCATGATGGTCTCCCATCGAGTTGATGGGTCCCAGAGCATGCGCTTGACACCACCATCCCGCACAGAGTCGAGTCTGAAAAGCCCGATTAACCGAGCTCGTGGACTGCGTTTGAGCGCGGCGGACAACCTGCGCATTCGTCCGGAATCGGCCGATTGGCTTCGCCTAACCGATGACCTCAGTTAAACAATGTCGTTTGAAGTAGCAGGACGAACCTGTTGCCACTGCTGTCTGTTGCCCCTCAATTACGTGGACAGCTTGGCAATGACGTGAAAAGCAAGGGTTAACCCGTTATCCCTAACACCTTTATGGTTATCCTCGAACCGAGCTGGCCACCCCCGCAGAAATCTCGTTCGAGAGCGCCCGCAGCCGTGGCACGTAGCGCATCGCGATCTCCCGATCTGAAACCACGTTTTGCTGAAGGACGAGATTGATGGCTCCGATGGCGTGATGGCCAACGAGGATCGGGAAGCCGATGGCGACCACGCTCGCTTCCGAAGCCCATTCGCCTCGGTTCATCGAATAGCCGCGCTTTCTCGTCTCCCGGATGATCCGTTTCACGTAGTCCCCATCGCGCGCCAACGCACCGATCGCATCCGTTCTGGCGCGCAGCAAGGCCAGGGTGGCCTCTCGTTCTTCCACGTCGCACCAACTGAGCCAAGCACGGCCCAGTGAAGACACCAGCATGGGAATGCGGATGCCAATCGTGGCCCGGTGTTGCGACAGTAGGCTTGCGCGGTGGGTCGATTCCCGCACGATCATGAAGCCCCCATCGGGCGTGGCCAGATCGCTCGGCCATGACAGTGCGCGCAAGTGTTCCTTCATGGCGGGCGCGGCGACCTGGTCGATCCAGTCCACCGCCACATAGCCTTCTGACAGGCGCCGAACTTCAAAGCCGAGTGAATAGAAGGTGCCTTCGTCCTTTTGGTGAACAAAGCCTTCCCCCCGCAAGGTTTCCAGCAGACGTTTGACCGTGGTGCGGTGGATACCGGTGTGCCGCGCAAGGTCGGTCACGCTGCCAACGCCGCCGGGCATTTCGTTGAGTGCGCGCAGCACCGCCAACCCTCGGGTCAGACCCCGGACTTCCCGGTACGTGGTGGCGTCTTCTGCAATGGGGGCGAAATTCTTCATGGTGCACTCTGTGCACAGACTATACGCGTCTCGACAGCTCCAAGACACTGCGTCGCACTGCAGGAACACCTGCGGAGACCAGTCAATTCCAAACGTCCAGGAGACAACATGTCGATCACTCGTCGCGAAATCATTTCTTTGGCTGCAGTGGGTTTGGGTATGGCAATAGGCCAACCCGCTCTGGCTCAAGAGTGGCCCGCACGCCAACCCCTCAAGATCATCGTTCCGTATCCGGCGGGAGGTAACGCCGACTCAGCCGCACGGGCAATTGCCGAAATCGTGTCCGCCAACATCAAGCAGACAGTGATCATCGACAACCGCCCAGGTGCTTCGTCGATCATCGGGACTGAGGCCGTTTCACGCGCACCCGCCGACGGCTACACGCTGGGTGTGGTGTCCGACTCGCACGCCATCAACCATGCGATGGCCAAGCTGCCCAAGTCGGCCGACATTCTGGGCGCCAAGGTGCCCTATGACGCCGTGCGCAACTTTGTGCCGGTGGCCGGGATGATCCAGGTGCCTCTGGTCCTGGTGGTCAACCCCAAGGTGTCTGCGCGCAGCGTCAAGGATCTTGTGGCCATGTCAACCAAAGCACCAGGTACGAACTTCGGCACCATGGGCACGGGCAGCCCCTGGTCCATCCACATGCACCAGCTGAACAACCTGACAAAGGGCGCCTTTGTCGACGTTCCGTACAAGGGCCTCGCGCCAGCCGCGACCGATCTGCTGGCGGGGCAAATCGACACGATGGTGATGCCGGTTCACTACGCCGCGCAGCACATCCGGGCGGGCAAGCTGGTGGCCCTGGCCACATTGGGCGCCCAGCGCCACCCCATGCTGCCCGATGTGCCGACCCTGGCCGAGGCCGGCTATCCCGGCCTGAACATCGCCAATTACCTCTACTTCGTGGCACCCGCGGGCACTCCTCAAACCGTGGTGGATCGCCTATCGCGCGAGATCAACGCTGCACTGCGCCTGCCGGCCATGCGCGAAAAGATGATCACTTCGGGTGACCCGTACCCCGCCGAACCCAGCGAACTGTCCGCACGGCTGCTGCGCGACATCGACGCGTATGGAACGGTGATTCAAGCCACCGTCAAGTAAACCTTTGGAGGTCTCAATGAAACCCATGGAAGAAACCGACGTCCTCGTCATTGGGTCCGGCCCGATGGGCGCCACCACCGCACTTGCTTTAGCCCGCTACGGTGTGCGCGTTCAGATGGTGAACCGCTACAACTGGACCGCCAATACCCCGCGCGCTCACATCACCAACCAGCGCGCGGTCGAAGTGCTGCGCGACCTCGGTGTGGAAGCCGACACGCGGCGCGAAGCCACGCCCTGGGAGTGGATGGGCGACACGCTGTTCACTACCAGCTTGGCCGGACCGGAGATTGCTCGGTTGCGAACCTGGGGCACGGGTGACAAGCGCATCGGTGACTACCTGCAAGCCAGTCCCTGCACGATGCTCGACATCCCGCAGGACAAGATGGAGCCGATCCTGGTCAAGCACGCAGCGGCTCAAGGTGCGGTGCTGTCTTTCAACACCGAATATCTCAGCCATGAGCAGGACGCTACAGGCGTCACGGTCTTGTTGCGCGACGTGAAGAACGGCCAAGAGCGCCGGGTGCGCGCTCGCTACCTGGTGGGAGCGGACGGTGCCCGGTCCAAGGTCATGGAAGACGCAGGCCTAAAGGTCGAGGGCCAACTGGCCCGCGCGGGCACGGCGTACGTACTGTTCCGCGCCGACCTGACGCGCTACGTGGCCCACCGCCCTAGCATCCTGTACTGGATCGTCACCTCCAACGCCGCTTTTGGCGAGATCGGCATGGGCCTGCTGCGTGCCATCGATCCCTGGAACAAGTGGATCGCTGGCTGGGGCTTTGACATGGAAAAAGGTGAGCCGGATTTCTCGTCCGAAGAGGTGTTGAAAAAGATTCGGCTCTTGGTAGGCGATCCCAACCTCGATATCGAAATAGAAACCACATCGGTGTGGCACGTCAACCAAGCTTATGCGCCGGTGTATTCCAATGGCCGCGTGTTCTGTGGCGGCGACGCCGTGCATCGCCACCCCCCTTCGAGCGGGCTGGGGTCCAACACCTGCATGCAGGACGCCTTCAACCTGGCCTGGAAGCTCGCCTATGTGGTCAAGGGTCACGCTGGCGAGAAGCTGTTGGATTCCTACTCGCTGGAGAGGGCGCCGGTGGGCGAACAAATTGTCAAACGCGCCAACCAGTCCCGCGTGGACTATGGTCCACTCAATGAGTGCTTCCGTGACAAATCGGCAGCAGATCCAGTGGCAGCAGGTCTCACCAAGCTGGCAGACCCTGGTCCCGAGGGTGTCGCGCGCAGAGCGGCCATGGCCAAGGCGCTAGAGCTCAAGAACTACGAGTTCAACGCTCAGGGGGTCGAGCTCAACCAGCGCTGCATCTCAGGCGCTGTGATACCCGATCCACAAACTGGCGATGAGGTGTGGAAGCGCGACCCGCAGCTGTACCTGCAGGCAACGACGCGCCCGGGTGCCAAGATCCCGCACGCCTGGCTGATCGGTGCCGATGGTCGCCGCGTGTCTACCCTGGATCTGGTGGGCAAAGGTCGCTTCACGCTGGTGACCGGCATCGCGGGTCACGCCTGGGTCAAAGGCGCCCAATCACTGGACCTCCCGTACCTGGACACGCTGGTCATCGGCGCAGCGGGTGCGCAGGACGTCTATTGCGACTGGCAGGCCGTGCGCGAGATTGAAGAAGCCGGCGCGCTGCTGGTCCGTCCGGATGGGGTGGTCGCATGGCGTCACGCCACCGGCGTCGCCGATGCCAACGAAGCATGGCAAGCGCTGGAGAAAGCCCTGACGGCCGTGCTGGCCAAGTCGCTGGAGCTGGCATGAGCGCCCGCGCCTTCCTGGGTATGTCCCACACACCGCTGATGGGCCTCAACCCCATCAGCCCGGCCGTGGAGCGTGAACTCCAAGGCGCGATCGCCGCTGCGCGCGAGCAGGCGCTGGCGTTCAACCCCGAGCTGATCGTGCTGGTCGCGCCCGATCACTACAACGGGTTCTTCAATGAACTGATGCCGCCCTTCTGCGTGGGCACCCAAGCGCACTCGGTGGGCGACTACCTGACGCCGCCTGGTGACCTGAACGTCGATGCCACGGCAGCAGAAGCCCTAGTGCATTCGCTGATGGAAGCGGACTTTGATATCGCCCTGTCGCGCCGCATGCAGGTTGACCACGGCTTTGCGCAACCTCTGCAACTGCTGTGGGGTGGCCTGGACACCCCACCGGTGATTCCCGTCTTTCTCAATGCGGTGGCGCCGCCCGGCATTCCCCGCCTGCGTCGTTGCCGCGCGCTGGGTGAGGCCATTGGGCGATTCATGCAGGGAGAAAAGCGCCGCACATTGTTCATCGGATCGGGTGGGCTTTCGCACGAGCCACCCGTGCCCATGTTGTCGGACCCGGACCCCGCTGTGCGCGATCGCATCACCCTGCGCCAGAACCCCACGCCAGTGGAACGCGAGGCCAAGACGCAGCGCGTGATGGCCGCCGGCATGGCACTCGCCTCAGGGCTGAGCGCCATGAAGCCGCTCAACCCGGCGTGGGATGAACGCTGGATGGACGCATTGGCCGGCGACAGGACAGCGCTGGATACCTTGTGTGCAATGTCGGAAGACTCGATCTCTCAAGAGGGCGGCCGTTCGGCGCACGAATCGAAGAGCTGGCTGGTCGCGCGCAGCGCCTTGCCCGGTCTGGCTGCACCTCGCTGCATCCAGCGGCACTACCAGGCCATTCCCGAGTACATCGCCGGTTTCGGTGTCATGTGGCTTGAGCCCACTCTCTAAAGGAATCTCAATGGACACCCGCATTGAAGCGTGGGCCGAGCGTCTGCGCACGGCCGAATCACGCAACGAACCGATCCCGCCGCTGCGCGATGAAATTGGCGCCGACCCACAAGGACAAAAGGCCTATGCAATCCAGATGGCCAACATTCGCCACGCAGTGGCCCAAGGGCGCCGTATTGTGGGTCGCAAGATCGGCCTGACATCCCTCGCAGTCCAGAAGCAGCTGGGCGTGGACCAGCCCGATTTCGGCACCCTGTTTGCTGACATGGTGTACGGCGACGACGAAGAAATCCCGATGGTTCGCACCCTGCAACCCAAGGTGGAGGCCGAGGTGGCCATGGTACTCGGGCGCGATTTGCCTGAAGCCGATACCACGCTGGTGGACCTGATCTCCGCCATCGACTACGTGTTGCCCGCCATCGAGATCGTTGGCAGCCGCATCGCTGGCTGGAACATCCGATTCACCGACACCGTGGCAGACAACGCCTCCAGCGGCCTTGTCGTTCTCGGTGGTGTTCCGACCAGGCTGGCTGGCCTGGATCTGAAGCTCAGCACGATGAGCATGCTGCGCGGCGAAGAAGTGGTGTCCAGCGGCAGCGGCGCTGCCTGCCTCGGTCACCCACTGAATGCGGCGGTGTGGCTCGCCCGCAAGCTGGCCTCGCTCGGACAACCCCTGCGCGCGGGTGACCTGGTGCTCAGCGGTGCGCTCGGACCCATGGTGCCCGTCAACCCCGGCGACCGCTTCGAGGCGCGCATCGACGGCGTGGGCACGGTGCGCACCCGCTTCTCCGCTGCCTGATGGCCACCACCCCAAAGGAAACCACATGACCCGCAAACTCAAGGCCGCCATCGTTGGCAGCGGCAACATCGGCACGGACCTGATGATCAAGATCCTGCGCCACGGCCAGCACATTCAGATGGGGGCCATGGTCGGCATCGACGCGGCCTCCGACGGCCTGGCACGCGCTGCCCGCATGGGCGTGGCCACCACCCACGAGGGCGTGGGCGGCCTCACCCGCATGCCCGAGTTCGCCGACATCGACATCGTGTTCGATGCCACCAGTGCCAGCGCCCACATCCAGAACGATGCCTTCCTGCGAGGCCTGAAGCCCGGAATCCGCCTGATCGACCTGACGCCTGCGGCCATTGGCCCGTATTGCATCCCGGTGGTCAACGGCGAGGACCACCTCGACGCGTTCAACGTCAACATGGTTACCTGCGGCGGCCAGGCCACCATTCCCATGGTCGCCGCGGTCTCGCGCGTGGCCAAGGTGCATTACGGCGAGATCGTCGCCAGCATCTCCAGCAAGAGTGCTGGTCCCGGCACGCGCGCCAACATCGACGAGTTCACTGAGACCACATCCAAGGCGATCGAGGTGGTGGGGGGAGCGGCCAAGGGCAAGGCCATCATCGTGCTCAACCCGGCCGAGCCACCGCTGATCATGCGCGACACGGTCTACACCCTGAGCGACCTCGCCAGCGAGGATGCCATCGCCGATTCGATCGAGCGCATGGCCGCCGACGTGCAGGCCTACGTGCCCGGCTACCGCCTCAAGCAGAAGGTGCAGTTCGACCGCATCGAAGGTCTGAACATCCCGGGCGTCGGCAAAAACCTGAACGGCCTCAAGACCTCGGTTTTCCTGGAGGTCGAAGGCGCTGCCCACTATCTGCCCGCCTACGCCGGCAACCTCGACATCATGACCAGCGCCGCGCTGCGCACCGCCGAGCACATGGCCGCACGTATGCTGGCCGCCGTGGTCGTCTGAAGGAGAAACACATGACCACCAAAAAGATCTACATCTCCGACGTCACGCTGCGCGATGGCAGCCACGCGATCCGCCACCAGTACAGCGTGGCGCAGGCCATGCAGATTGCCAAGGCCCTGGACGAAGCCAAGGTTGATTCCATCGAAGTGGCGCACGGCGACGGCCTGCAGGGCGGCAGCTTCAACTACGGCTTCGGCGCGCACACCGACATCGAGTGGATCGAAGCCGTGGCCAGCGTGGTGAAGCACGCCAAGATCGCCACGCTGCTGCTACCCGGCATCGGCACCGTGCACGACCTCAAGGCCGCCTACGACGCGGGGGCACGTATCGTGCGTGTGGCCACGCATTGCACCGAGGCCGACATCTCGCGCCAGCACATCGAGTACGCCCGCCACCTCGGTATGGAAGCGGTTGGCTTCCTGATGATGAGCCACATGCACACGCCTGAGGGCCTGGCCCAGCAGGCCAAGCTGATGGAGAGCTACGGCGCGACGGTCTGCTACGTGGTGGACTCCGGCGGCGCGCTCAGCATGAACGACGTGCGCGACCGCTTCCGAGCTTTCAAGGACGTGCTCAAGCCGGAGACAAAAACCGGCATGCACGCCCACCACAACCTGAGCCTGGGTGTGGCCAACAGCATCGTGGCAGTGGAAGAAGGCTGCGACCGTGTGGACGCCAGCCTGGCCGGTATGGGCGCAGGTGCCGGCAACGCGCCGCTGGAGGTGTTCATCGCCGCGGCTGCGCGGCTGGGCTGGAACCATGGCTGTGACCTCTACAAGTTGATGGACGCGGCCGACGACATCGTGCGTCCGTTGCAGGACAGGCCAGTGCGCGTGGACCGCGAGACGCTGGCGCTGGGTTACGCCGGCGTTTACAGCAGCTTCCTGCGCCACTCCGAAGTGGCCGCCAAAAAGTACGGTCTGAAGGCGGTGGACATCCTCGTCGAGCTGGGCAAGCGCCGCATGGTCGGCGGTCAGGAAGACATGATCGTTGACGTCGCTCTGGACCTGCTCAAGCCGCGAGAACACGAGCGCATCCACGCGCAACCGGTGATGAGCGAGGCCGGCTGAAAACGCCGCCTTCGCCGCCAGCGACATCCCATATCCACACCCTCACGGACACACCATGACCACGCCCATCAGCGAGGCGGCGAGTAGCCGCTTCATCACTATCGAAGAAAACGGCCAGCCTCTGAAGCTGCACTACAACGACGTCGGCCAGGGTGACCGCACCGTGGTCATGCTGCACGGGTCTGGTCCGGGTGCCAGCGGCTGGGCCAACTTCCACCGCAACATCGAACCCATGGTGCAGTCGGGCTGCAGGGTGATCCTGCTCGACTGCCCAGGATGGAGCAAGAGCGACAGCATCGTGAGCATCGGCTCGCGTTCTGAACTCAACGCACGCTGCCTCAAAGCCGTGCTGGACAGCCTGGGGATTGATCGGGTACAGGTGATCGGCAACTCCATGGGCGCCCACAGTGCGGTTGCGTTCGCCCTGGCCAACCCGGCGCGCACGGACAAGCTGGTGCTCATGGGCGGTGGCACCGGTGGCCCCAGCCAGTTTGTGCCCATGCCCACCGAAGGCATCAAGCTCATTGGCGCGCTCTACCGTGAGCCCACGGTGGAGAACATCAAACGCATGATGAACGTCTTCGTCTTTGATGCCAGCAGCCTCACCGAAGACCTCTACCAGCAACGCCTGACCAACATCCTGGCGCGACGCGACCACCTGGAGAACTTCGTCAAGAGCGTGGAGGCGAACCCCAAGCAATTCACCGACTACGGCCCCCGTCTGGGTGAGATCAAGGCACCCACGCTGGTGATCTGGGGCCGTGACGACCGCTTCGTGCCCCTGGACATCGGGCTGCGCGTCATCTGGGGCATTCCCAACGCCGAGATGCACATCTTCAACCAGTGCGGCCACTGGGCGCAGTGGGAACACGCCGACAAGTTCAACCGCATGGTCACCGAGTTCCTGGCGCGATAGCCCAGGCACTGGTCCCCCCCATTGCTCGCCCCCCGCCATGCCTGGTCCGCATGGTGCCACATCACCAACCACAAGGAGACAACATGACCAAGATGATGCGTGCAGCTCGCCTGCACAAGATAGGCGATCCCTTCCAGATCGACACCATCCCCATCCCCGAGGTTCGCCCGACCGATGTGCTGGTGGAGGTCAAGGCGGCAGGGGTGGTACCCAACCTGCGCAATGTCGTCACGAACTACCCGCAGTGGTTTCCCTTCCTGCCTTTGCCGCAACTGCCCGCTATCTACGGACTCGATTCGGCGGGCATCGTCAGCCAGGTCGGCAGCCAGGTGCGCTCCGATATCAAACCTGGTGACCGCGTCTATGTGAACCCGGGTCTTTCCTGCGGAACTTGCCAGGCCTGTCGGCGGGGTGATCACATCAACTGCACTGCCTACACGTTTCAGGGCTACTTCGGCTTTGGCCCGGGCTCGCAGCAGATTTACGAAGACTATCCCTATGGCGGTTTTGGTCAGTACCTCACGGCGCCTGCGGCCAATCTGGTCAAGCTGCCCGATTCCATCAGCTTTGAACAAGGCGCCCGTTTTGGCTACATGGGTACGTCGTATTCCGCCTTGCGCAAGGCCCAGTTCTCGCCGGGGCAGACGGTGCTGGTCGATGGTGGCACCGGAACCCTGGGTCTGGGCGCTGTCATCTTGGCGCTGGCCATGGGGGCCGCCAAGGTGTTTGCCACAGGCCGCAACCAGGCTCTGCTGAAAAAGCTGCACCAGATCGACCCGCGCCGGGTGGTCCCGATCACCCTTGGAGAGCGACCGACCGCAGAGATCGTGATGGAAGCCACTGGCGGGTACGGCGTGGACGCGCTGATCGAGACATTGGGTCCCAATGCGCCGGTGGCCACCGTTCTGGATTCCTTCAACGCGCTGCGTCGCGGCGGCAAGGCCATCAACATCGGCGGTGTGGCCGACCCGATTCCGCTGGAGCCGTTCCCGCTCATGTGCCTGCAGAAGTCCTACATCGGCTCCCTCTGGTTCACCACGGCCGAGGGGCAGGACATGGCCGCCATGGCCCATGCAGGCACGCTGGACCTCGGCGTTTTCGAACATGAGCGGTTCCCGCTCGACCAGGTCAATGAAGCGTTGGACGCGATCGACAAGCGCACCGGCGGATTCACTAACGTTGTGATCATGCATTGAGGAGACCAGCACCATGACCATCCGACGCATCGTTACCGGCCACAACGCAGCCGGCAAATCCGTCTTTGTCTCCGATTCGGGGGCCACCCGCACCACGGCCTTTCAGCACGTTCGGGGTTTCGTGACTTCCCTGTTGTGGGAAACGCTGCCCGGCGCGAAGGTGCCTGCTAAGGCCGGCGATCCTGCGGTGGCTGCGACTTCATGGGTGCCCGCGCCCGGAGGCAGCAACCTCATGTTCATAACCTTTCCGCCCGATTCGGTGATGGGCAGCCCCGACTTCGACCCGGCTGCAGCCGGTGGTGAGTACATGGCCGTGCTGCCCGGGCTGGCCGAGAAGTTCGAAATGGACAACCCGGGCATGCATTGCACCGACACCGTCGACTACGCCGTGTTGCTGGAGGGCGAGATCCACCTGGAGCTGGACGATGGCGCCACCCGCCGGCTCGCACCGAAGGATGTGGTGATTCAGAACGGAACCCGCCACGCCTGGCGCAACAAGAGCGACAAGCCCGCCACCATGCTGTTTGTGCTGGTGGGTGCTGCCCGCAACTGAGGAACACCCCATGTACTACGAACCTGGTGTGATTCCTCACGGACTCAAGTACGACCCGTTCAAGTCCTGCGTCGTCCCCCGGCCCATCGGCTGGATATCGACCCTGGACTGTGACGGCAACCACAACCTGGCGCCCTACAGCCAGTTCCAGAACGTCACGTTCGACCCTCCCATCGTGATGTTTGCTGCCAATCAAGACAGCAAGGGCGTCCGCAAGGACAGCGTGCGCAACGCTGAAGACACGGGCGAGTTTGTCTGGAACATGGCCACCTGGGATCTCCGTGAGGCAGTCAACATCAGCGCACAGGAACTGCCACGCGATGTGGATGAGTTCGAGCGCGCCGGACTTGAAAAGCTCGCGTCGCGACTGGTCAAACCCATGCGCGTCAAGGGCTCACCGATTCAGTTCGAGTGCACCTACCTGAACACCCTGCGCTTCCCTGGCAACGGTGTGATGGGAAGCGCCGACGTCGTTTTCGGCAAGGTGGTGGCGGTGCACATCGCCGATGAGGTGCTGGACCCGGATGGGTTGGTCGACATTCTCAAGATCCGACCCATCGCCCGCATGGGCTACTTCGACTACACCACGGTGGACAGCAAGTTCCGCATGGTCATACCCGGTGACCAGCGCGCATTGCTCGGTGGGCTGGAAGGCTCGCCCGACAAGGCGCGTGCTGAAGTTCAAACACCCGGTTGATACCCAAGGGCTGCTGCGCTTATGCCGCAGCCCCGTTTCAAAACAACGATCTGGAGACAACAATGAATCACGCTTTCTTTCGACAAAGTCGCCGCCTGGCGCTTGCAGCCCTTTCCACCCTGTCCATGTTGCCGTTTGCGGCCATGAGCCAGACCTTCCCGGACAAACCCATCCGGCTCACGGTCGGCTTTCCTGCCGGCAGTGGCCCCGATGTACTGGCCCGTGTCGTCGGGCAACGCCTGAGCGAACTGGTCAAGCAGCCCGTCGTTATCGACAACAAACCAGGTGCCGGTGGACAGATTGCCACGCTGACGGTGGCTCGGGGTCCTGCCGATGGCTACAACCTGCTCCTGGCCGAAGCGGGCTCGGTGAGCATTGCCCCGGCCGCCTTCAGCAAGCTTCCCTATGACGCAGCCAAAGAGTTTGTGGGCGTGGCCGAACTGGCGTATGCGGATTTTGTGCTGGCGGTCCCAGCGAATTCGCCATACCGCACGCTCGATGACATGGTCAAGGCAAACAAGGGAAAGGCCGATCCCCTCAACTTCGCCACATTCGGTGCTGGCACACCGGGTCACTTCGGGGCCGCAGAGTTCGGCGATCAGGCGGGCGTCAAGGTGGAGCCTGTGCACTTTCGCTCTACGGGCGATGCGATCACCGCCATCATGTCGGCGCAGGTGAGTGGTGCCTGGATTTCGACTGCCGTGGCGCACGCCCAGATCAAGGGCGGCAAGATGCGCGCGTTGGCCATCACGGCCACCAAGCGCTCGCCGCTGTTGCCCGAGGTACCCACCACGACAGAGGCGGGCATGCCTAAATTGCGCTTCTCAGCCTGGTTGGGCGTCTTGGCGCCGTCGGCTACGCCAGTGGCTCTGGTGGACGCATTGAACAAGCGACTGGTGGAGTCGGTGCAGTCACCCGAGGTGACTCAGAAGCTGGTGGACGCCGGCTTCAGCGTCACGGGCACCTCCAATGCAGACACCGACCGCATGCTCAAAGCCGAAGCCGCCCGCTGGGGCGCCATCGTCAGATCGACTGGATTCAAGGGCGATTGAGCCCGTCCGAGGCTTGACTTCCATGGACACGGCCATGACCGCATTTTTGATGACCAGCGCTGGGCAGGACGACGCCAACACTCAACATGCGCAGCCTGCTGCTCTGTACTTTGAAGACATGGAGCCAGGTCGCTGCCTGAGTAGTCCAGTCCACCGGATCGATCGGATCGAACTTGTAGCGTTCGCCAAAGTCTGGGACCCGCTCCCTTTTCACGTAGAGGAGCAAGCGGGCATCCAGGCGTTTGGTAGCCTCACGGCGCCAGGTCTCTACATGCTGGCGGTGAAGCAGCGGTTGATCCACCAACTGCCAACGATGACGGTCATTGCGTCACTCGGCTACGACGAAGTGCGGTTCAACGCGCCCTTGCGTCCAGACGACACCGTGGTGCTCAGGCTGGAATGGGTGAATCGGCGGATCTCCGAATCGAAGCCTGATCGGGGCATCGTGACGGTCAGGTTTTCGCTGATCAATCAACATGGGGAAACGGTCATGAGCCATCTCGACACGATCCTGGTTCGGCGTCGAAAGTTGGAGGTGTTTGTGAGAAATCGAGCTGAAACGGACGATCAGGTTGCAAGTTGAAAGACGACTCCGGTTTTGATGCGACAAATCGTCAAAAGCGTGAGCTGTAGTTTGCGATCCTTGAGCCTGACTTCCTAGTCGAGCGAATGATCCAGGTGGTTAGGCGGTTTTTCGAATTTCAGCGCAGTGAACGACCGGTTGCGGTGCCGGCACAAGACACCGTCCTCGTATCCGAGTGACCGCATGCAGCCGAGGCTGTGTGTGAACCCAACGCGGCCGGCGCCAGTTCGAAAGACGGCCTCTCAGATTGGCCCAGGTTGCGTTTTTGTGAATTTGCCAAAGGGTGGGGATCCCTGAAAAACGGGACTCATCAGAGGCTTCATGCAGCTTCAGCCTAACGCGGTCATTGTTGCCGGTGTCTGGAAGGACTCCTATCCGGTCTTTGCCGCCTCACCGTGCAACCACGACAGAAAGGCTTCGACTGCCGGGCGCTTGGCATGCCGCTCCGGGTACACCGCAAAGTGCGCCTTGACGCGCACCGCCTGCTCCATGCCGAACGGCGCCTTGAGCTTGCCGTCGGCCAGGTGGCCGCCCGCGTTCATGGCGCTCTCCAGTGCCACGCCCAGGCCCTGCGTCGCAGCGTCCAAAGACATCTGCGCCCGGTCGAACCGCAGCGCAAAACGGTCGGGCGCGCGCAGCTTCGTGAAGCGGCCGAACCAGTCGGACCACTGCACGATGCTCACGTTGCTCTGGATCAGCGGCACCTCCAGCAACTGTTCGACCCGCTTGAGCTTGTGCGCCTTGATGAAGGAGGGGCTGGCCAGCGGCAGGATGGCCTCTTCAAACAGCGGCTCCACCACCAGGTCACCCCACTGCGGGATGCCGTAGCGGATATCGATGTCGGCCTGGCCGAGTGCGAAGTCGCTGGGTGTGTGGGCGGCAGAGAGGTTCAGCGAGATGTCCGGGTAGGCCTGCGCGAAGCGGTGCAGGCGCGGCATGAGCCAGAGGCTGGCGATGCTGGGGGCCGAGTGCACGTACAGGCTGTTGCGGATGCCCTGCTTGAGGTCGTCGGTGGCGGCGGCGATGGCGTTGAGCGCCGCACCCACATGCAGCCGGTAGTGCTCGCCCGCGGGGCTCAGGCGCACGCCGTGCGCGCTGCGTTCGAACAGGCGCACGCCCAGGTGCGATTCGAGCCGCGAGACCTGGTGGCTGATGGCCGAGGCGGTGAGGTGCAGTTCGACTGCGGCCAGCGCAAAGCTGCGACGCCGGGCCACCGCCTCGAAGGCCTGCAAATTGGCAATGGGGGGCAAAGCGGCCATGGGGTGAACCCTGTGGTTAGATGAAGTTTTGTCATCTTACGCTGACCTTTTATCGCTTGTCATCAGCTTGGACGGCTTTGAGAATCCGTTCCCAGCACTGATCAACCCATGGAGACAAGACACATGCTGCTCAAGGACAACGTGGCCATCATCACCGGCGGTGCCGGCGTCAATGGCCTGGGATTCGCCACCGCCCGCCTCATGGCCGCGCAGGGCGCCAAAGTCGCCATCCTGGACCTGGAGCGTGCCGATCCGGCCGCCGCCGCGGCCCAGATCGGCTCTGGCGCCATCGGCCTGGTGGCCGACGTGACCGACAAGGCCTCTTGCGACGCCGCAGCTGCCGCCGTGCTCCATGCCTTCGGCCGCATCGACACGCTGGTCAACAACGCCGGCATCACGCAACCAGTGAAGACGCTGGAAATCACTGGCGCCGACTACGACCGGATCCTGGACGTGAGCCTGCGCGGCACGCTCTACATGTCGCAGGCCGTGCTGCCCGCCATGCGCCAGCAGCAAAGCGGTTCCATCGTCTGCATCTCTTCCGTGTCGGCGCAGCGCGGCGGCGGCATCCTGGGCGGCCCGCACTACTCAGCCGCCAAGGCCGGTGTGCTCGGCCTGGCCCGCGCGATGGCGCGCGAGTTCGGCCCCGAGAACATCCGCATCAACTGCATCACGCCCGGCCTGATCGGCACCGACATCATCAAAGGCAAACTCACTGAAGAGAAGAAGGCCGAGATCGCTGAAACCATCCCGCTGGCCCGCCTGGGCCGCGCCGACGACATCGCCGGCGCCTGCGTGTTCCTGGCCAGCCCTCTGTCCACCTACTGCACCGGCATCACGCTCGACGTGAACGGCGGCATGCTCATTCATTGACCCCCCCGCGCCGCCTGCGGCGTCACCCCCCAGGGTGCGGCACTGGCCGTCCGGCAAAGCCGGCCCGGCGGTGCCTCTGATCAAGAGAACCCTTCACCTTCACCCACAACCACCGGAGACAACACCATGCAACGCAAGACCTTCACCCGCACCCTGCTCGCCGCCTGCGCCCTGGCCGCCGCCCTGCCCCTGGCCGCCCAGGCCCAGGCGACCAAGCTGACCCTGGGCCACGGCGCCGCGCCGGGCAACCCGCGCCACGAGGCGGCCGTCAAGTTCGCCGAGGTGGTCAAGGCCAAGTCGGCCGGCCGCATCGAGGTGCAGGTCGCGCCCTCGGCCCAGCTCGGTGACGACGCCGCCATGGTCACGGCCGTGCGCACCGGCGCGCTGGACATGACCGCCAACTCGCAGGGCGCCGTGTCGGTGGCCGTGCCCGAGTACGCGGCCTATGGCATGCCGTTCATGTTCTCCACGCCGGCACAGGCCTTCAAGCTGCTCGACGGCCCGCTGGGCCAGGAGCTGGCGCAGAAGTCGGCCGACAAGGGCATGGTGGTGCTGGGCTACTGGGACAACGGCATCCGCCACATGACCAACAGCAAGCGCCCCATCGGAAAGGTCGAGGACATGAAGGGCCTGAAGATGCGCACCCCGCCCGATGCGGTGCTGGTGGACATCATGCAGGCGCTGGGCGCCGAGGCGCAGCAGATCAAGTTCGCCGAGCTGTACGTCGCGTTGCAACAGGGCGTGGTGGACGGTCAGGAGAACCCGCTGGTCAACATCCACGCCAGCAAGCTCTACGAGGTGCAGAAGCACCTGGCGCTGACCAGCCACATGTTCCAGATGACGCCGTTCCTGATGAGCAAGCGCACCTGGGACCGCCTGTCCGACGCCGACAGGAAGGCCGTGCAGGACGCCGCCGCCGAAGCCACCGCGCTGCAGCGCAAGCTCTCGACCGACGCCGACGCCAAGCTGCTGGACGACCTCAAGGCCAAGGGCGTGCAGGTGACGACGGTGGACAAGTCGGCGTTTGCCAAGGCCACGGCCGCGGTGGACGACAAGTGGCTGGCCACGCCCATCGGTCCGTACCTGAAGAAGGTGATCGCCGCCGCGCGCTGATCGCGCCCTGCGTTGCTTCCCGCTAGCCACCGCGCGGGCCCCGTTGCCGAACAGGGCCCGCGCCGCCCAAGGAGTTTTGCGATGAACCTCATCGAACGGGTCGTGGTCGGCCTGTGCCGCCTGATGCTGTGGATCAGCACGGCCGTCATCTTCGTGATCCTGGTGGTCAACACGGTGCTGCGTTACGCCACTGGCAGCAGCCTTCAGTGGGCCAACGAAGTGCCCGAGCTGCTGTTCCCCTGGCTGGTGATGTCGGGCGTGGTGCTGGCCGCGGCGCACGGTGCGCACATCACCACCAGCTTTCTGATGGACGCGGTGCCCGCCGCGCTGCGCCGCTGGACGGCCATCGGAACCTGGCTGGTAGTCGCAGCGCTCTACGGCACGCTGGCCTGGTCCACCTACCAGATGCTGGAGATCGTGCACGACGAGAAGTCGCCCATCCTGCAGGTGCCGGGTTCGCTCACCTACGGCTGCGTCATGGCCGGGCTGCTGATGCTGGGCCTTCTGGCCATCAAGTCGGCCTGGAACGCCTGGGCCACACCACCGGTGGAGCACGACCCGGGCGCCGAGCAGGCCGTGCAGGAAGCGCACTGGTAAGCCCCCACAGCCCACGCCAAGGAACCCGCCATGAGCGCCCTCATCCTGTTCGTCTTTCTCGGTGCGGCCGTGCTGGCCATGCCCATCGCCCACGCGCTGCTGGTGGCCGCCATGGCCGCTGCAGCGACCTCCGACCGCGTGCCGCTCGATCTGCTGGTGCAGCAGATGGTGGCGCAGGTGCAGAGCTTTCCGCTGATCGCCATTCCCTTCTTCATGCTCACCGGCTCGCTGATGATGGGCGGGCGCCTGGGCGCCGCGCTGGTCGGGGTGCTGAGCACGCTGATCGGCCGCTTCCACGGCGGCCCGGCGCAGGTGGGCGTGCTCTCGTCCACGCTCTTCGGCGGCGTCTCGGGCTCGGCGGTGGCCGACGCCTCGGCCATCGGCTCCCTGCTGATCCCCTGGCACAAGCGCCTGGGCTACCCGCCGGCCTTCTCGGCCGCCACCCTGGCCGCGGCCGCCACCATCGACATCCTGATTCCACCGTCGATTCCGATGATCCTGTTCGCGCTCACGGCCAACGCCTCCATCGCGGCGCTGTTCGTCGCCGGCATCCTGCCGGGCATCCTGATGTGCGGCGGCTTCATGTTCATGTGCTGGTTCGTGGGCAAGCGCCGCAACTTCCCGCGCGACCTCACGCCCATCGACTGGAGCGTGTTCCGCACCCACCTGCTGTACGCCTCGCCCGCGCTGCTGCTGCCGGTGCTGATCGTGCTGTTCCTGCGCTTTGGCATCGCCACCCCCACCGAAGTGGCCGTGCTGTCCACGCTGTACGCCGCGGTCGTGTCGGTGGTGGTCTACCGCGACCTGTCCTTCAAGCGCCTGAACGATGCCGTGGTGTCCGCCGGCCTCGCCACCGGGGTGGTGCTGCTGGTGATCATGGCGTCGGCCGCCATCGGCTGGCTGCTCACCTACGACCAGATGCCCAGCGGCGTGGCCCACTGGATCACCCAGAACGTGAACCAGGACTGGATCGTGATCCTGATCATGAACCTGCTCATGCTGTTCATCGGCATGTTCATCGACCTGCCCGCCGCCGTGCTGCTGCTGACCCCGGTGTTCCTGCCGCTGGCGCAGAGCATCGGCATGGACCCGGTGCAGCTGGGCATCATGATGGTGGTGAACCTGGCCGTCGGCCTCTACACCCCGCCAGTGGGTACCACACTGTTCATCACCAGCGCACTGGCCAAGGTCAAGGTGGGCCAGACGGTGCGCGAACTCGGGCCGTTCTACCTCGTGGCGTTCCTGGTGCTGGCACTGGTGTCCTACGTGCCCGCGTCCATCCTTCGCTGACCGCTTCCCCTTCCGCTTTCACACAGGAGATTTCCATGACTTCCGCCGCAGACAAACTGCCGGCGCTGGCCCGGTGCGCCCATCGCATTCGTCGCTACGCCGTCCGCATGGGTGAGGTTCAGGGCCAGGGCTACATCGGCCAGGCGCTGGGCTGGGCCGACGTGCTGGCCGTGGCCTACGGCCACGCCCTCAACTTGCAACCGCAGAACCCCGAATGGGAGGGCCGCGACCGCTTCCTGCTCTCGCACGGCCACTACGCCATCGCCCACTATGCGGCGCTGATCGAAGCCGGCGTGATTCCGCAGGAAGAGCTGGAAACCTACGGCAGCGACGACAGCCGCCTGCCCATGAGCGGCATGGCCACCTACACGCCGGGCATGGAGATCTCCGGCGGCTCGTTGGGCCAGGGCCTCATCATCGGCGTCGGCATGGCGCTGGGCCTCAAGCAGAAGAAGAACCCGGCCTTCGTCTACAACTCCATGAGCGACGGCGAACTCGACGAGGGCTCGACCTGGGAGGCTGCCATGTCCGCCGCGCACCACCAGCTCGACAACCTGATCTGCCTGGTCGACATCAACAACCAGCAGGCCGATGGCCCCAGCAGCAAGGTGCTGGGCTTCGAGCCGCTGGCCGATAAGTGGGCCGCGTTCGGCTGGCACGTGCAGCGCATCGACGGCAACGACCTGGCCGCGGTGCTGGCCGCGTTTGACACAGCGCGCCAGCTGAAGGAGCCCAAGCCGCGCGTGATCCTCTTCAACACGCTGATGGGCAAAGGTGTGCCCTTCCTGGAGACGCGAGACAAGAACCACTTCATCCGTGTCGATCCGCCCGAGTGGCAACAGGCCATCGCCATCCTCGACCAGACCGACCCCGCAGGAGCCGCCGCATGAACACGACCGTTGAAAAAAAACCGCGCCTGACCACCTCCGCCATGATCGCCTCCATCGCGGGCGAAGGGCAGCGCGTGAAGGCCGCACCGTTCGGCAAGGCCCTGGTCGAGCTGGCCGCGAGCCGCCCCGAGATCGTGGGCATGACCGCCGACCTGGCCAAGTACACCGACCTGCACCTGTTCGCGCAGGCCTACCCCGAGCGCTTCTACCAGATGGGCATGGCCGAACAGCTGCTCATGGGTGCGGCCGGCGGTATGGCCAAGGAGGGCCTGATTCCCTTCGCCACCACCTACGCTGTGTTCGGCACGCGCCGCGCCTACGACTTCATCCACCAGGTGATCGCCGAAGAGAACCTGAACGTGAAGATGTGTTGCGCCCTGCCGGGCCTGACCACCGGCTACGGCCCCAGCCACCAGGCCACCGAAGACATCGCCATGATGCGCGGCATTCCCGGCTTGACCATCATCGACCCCTGCGACGCGCTCGACATCGAACAGGCCGTGCCGCAGATGGCCGACCACAACGGCCCGGTCTACATGCGCCTGCTGCGCGGCAACGTGCCCCTGGTGCTGGACGAATACGACTACCGCTTCGAGCTGGGCAAGGCCAAACGCCTAGTGGACGGCGACGAGGTGCTCATCATCTCCAGCGGCTTCATGACCATGCGCGCTCTGGAAGTGGCCCAGGCGCTCAAGGCCGACAACATCGGCGTGGCCGTGCTGCACTGCCCCACCATCAAGCCATTGGACGAAGCGACCGTCCTGGCCGAGGTGCAGCGCAAGCCGCGCCTGGTGGTGGTGGCCGAGAACCACTCAGTGGTCGGCGGCCTGGGCGAAGCCGTGGCCAGCAGCCTGCTGCAGAGCGGTGTGGCACCCGCGCGCTTCCGCCTGGCGGGCCTGCCCGACGCTTACCTCGATGCTGGTGCGTTGCCGACGCTGCACGACCGATATGGCATCAGCACCAAAGCTTTGTCAGCGAGGATCAAGGGCTGGCTTGGCTAAGCGTGTCTGGAGTCCATACAATTCACCCGTCAGTCATACGCGGTCTCGATCTATGGGTGCTAGCTCCCAACACTATGCTGTCCTTCGGGCTGAAAGTCCGAGGGGCAGCTCTCACCCCGCAGCGGTCGGTCGCATCGCAGGATGATGAATGGCCGGTTTCGTCTGCGGCTGTCATTGGGCTGTACAACCTGACCGGCTGCAGTCAGCCTCAATCCGCCTTAGCCTGGTCAGCGGCAGCTGCCTATCGATTGCCGCCGGTGGACGCAGTCGGGTGGGTTCACGCTGTATTCTGACCAGTGCGTGCACCGACACCGGTTCGAAACCCTGCAGCACGCCAGCCGCGTGATCGCAGACTGGATCGGTTGCTAAACCACCGGCGCCCTCATCAGGCGCTGGCCATGAAGACCCCCGCTGATGCCTATGCCTTAGCAACCTGACCCGTGCAGAAACCGCTGGGTCAATGCACATACTCACGGGCGACGAACCTTCAGAACCTTGCTGGGCTGCCCTGGTACTTGAATCAAAGAAAGTTCAAGTATGTCGCCCCTTTGGACGGTGTACAGCAGTGACCCCATCACCGATTCATTGAGCAGGTATTGCTGCCCATCGTTGTCGTCCGCGCGCACAAGTGGGACGTCTGTGCTGACAGCGCGCGCAGTCACCAAGATTGTCTTTTCGCAGGCAGCGGTCATGGACTAGGGTAGTTGTCAGAAGGCGTGGACTGCAGCCACTGCTGGACAGCAAGTTGAGCCGTTTCGTCAGAGAGTCCTCGTTGGGGGTCAAGCAGCAAGACGTTCAGCGATGACCCGGAGAACTCTCGCGCGTCGTCGTCAAGGACGAGATGTCCAC
>Ga0255210_1000271_pt1 | contig 21223 bp, 22 predicted proteins | sample Miss_Yuk_RepA_8d_FD_188422 | JGI IMG/M metagenome (GOLD analysis project Ga0255210, IMG submission 188422) | Freshwater microbial communities from Mississippi River, Louisiana, United States - Miss_Yuk_RepA_8d | ecosystem: Environmental > Aquatic > Freshwater > River | place: USA: Louisiana...
CCAGAAAGGAGAATCCAAAGACACCGAGCAGCTAGACTTACCCACAACCAACTGAACAAAACTTCCCTAAAACCAGTGGCTCAATATTCAACGTGAACACTGGCTCAGTTTGGCCGATGAATCAACAGGTAATGATTGGAAGTCCCATCACGCCACCTCACGCAGTTCTTGAGCGACGCTCGGATTCCAGAGGATCTGGTAACCACTGTGGCCATTGCGCGAGTACGGCATCGCTTCCGCCCACGCCTCACCCGGTTCGGTCAGCTCCCACTCATCACGCTCATTGCGCACCTGCAGACCCAGGTTGGCCAGGCGCAGGTTGGTGGTCTTGGCCGAGAGGCCGACCAGCTTGCCCAGTTGCGTGGCATTGAGAGAGCAGATCGGCTCGTTGGCTGCAGGCAGAGCGCGACGCAAGGTCTCGATGGTCAGTCCGGTGTTTTCATGGATGCAGGTCAGCGTCGCTGCCATGGCGATGCCCACCTTGACGCCAGGCACCTTGGCCACGGCCTCCCCAATCAGGAGCAGCGAAGTGACACGGTCCTGGGTAGGTGCGGGCAATGCGGCCATTGCGGACACGGCATAGGAGCCGGTCTTGCGGATGGCAGGCAAAACCTCGTGGGTAACCCAACGCTTGAAGCGTTTGGCTTCGGCCTTACGGCTTCCTAGCACCAAGGCATAAAGCCCGGGCTCGTTCACCGTGGTCATTTCTTGAGTTCCACCAGGGGTGTGAATTGAATTCACACCCTTTTCGTCGTCGTCTAGACGCTCAAGTGCCTTGCGATCAAGGCTGATAGTCGACAGCACGTCGGCTGCCACGAACCATGGTTCGCCCTGTGCGTCGGTGACCACACGGACCTGGCTGCCCTCGAAATCAAATGGGACAAGTTGCTGTTTCATGATCAGACCTCCGATTCAGGGGATATGTGGAACGAGGGCTTGCCTGCCTCGACCGTGCGGGCATCGGCGAATTGCTGCTGCAATGCGGGGGGCCAGTTCGTGTACCGAGATTCAGGCACCGACAACTTGACGTCGAGGTAGCTCTCAACGGCTTCGCCAGAGGCGACGATGCGTTCGGCGATGGTCTTGAGCTTCTTCTGATCCCAGGAGACTTTCTTGGGCAGATCGAACTTCACGTGTAAGCCATCGGCTTTGACGTGTACGGTTCCGAAATCACGCCCAGAGGCGTTGAGGCTCTCACGACCTTGCGCACCGAAGCGTTGGTCCAGAGCACCATCCAGTTTTGTGCGAGCCGCTTTGAGCCAGGCAATGGCCTGATCCAAATTGGTATCGACCTCCACCAGTTGCTGCGCAGGTAGGTTGGCCAGCTGGGAAACAGACATCTCAGCAATGTCGGCAGGGAAAATGGACAAGTCGTTCATCTCTGTACTCCCTTCAGGCCGTCGCGCGCTCGGAAGTCGAAACGTGCAGAGCGTTCTTCTCGAAATCCAAAATCATCTCGAGCGCATAACTCACGCGCTTGGACAATTTCAGATACTTGGGGCCACGACCTTCGCAGCGCCAGCGCTGAAGTGTTTTGGGGCTGATGCCCCAGCGCTGGGCCAGTTCGTTCTCGTTGAGCACCCGGCGATCTCCGGGTGACAGGGTGTTGATCGCCTCTAGGGTCAATCGGGTGAGTGAGGTTGCCGTTGCTGGCATGAAGTACTCCTTTGACGTTGTTGAGGAACAGGTGTCATTGGAGATTTCGGGTGGCGAACATACGAGGGATCGATTGGCGAACCACACGGAAACTTCTGGTTCGCCAATGCCCCGGCACAAATGAAAACGGCGAGCACTTGGCTCGCCGCTGGTTAAGTTGCCTGATGTTCAGGCACAAAGTTGATGTTGTCTTGATGTCCTTTGTCGGACGCTGTTACGTGAATGTCTCAGTCCGACCCAAAGCGGGCATTGGTTTGAATACAGCGAATGACTGCTTTCGGCAATCTATACCTGCTGTACGAGCTCAGGCACAGCGGCAAACAAATCCGCCTCGAGGCCAAAGTCGGCCACGCTGAAGATCGGCGCCTCGGGGTCCTTGTTGATCGCCACGATCACCTTGGAGTCCTTCATGCCCGCCAGGTGCTGGATCGCACCCGAGATGCCTGCGGCGATGTAGAGCTGCGGCGCCACGATCTTGCCCGTCTGGCCCACCTGCAGGTCGTTGGCCGCGTAGCCTGCATCGACTGCAGCGCGGCTGGCGCCAATCGCTGCGCCCAGCTTGTCGGCCAGCGGCGTCATCACTTCGTTGAACTTCTCGGCACTGCCCAGGGCGCGACCACCCGAGACGATGATCTTGGCAGCTGTGAGTTCAGGGCGGTCGTTCTTGGCGATCTCGCTGCCCACGTAGCTGCTCTTGCCGTTGTCGGCCTGGGCGGCTGCGGACTCGACGCTGGCTGCGCCACCGTTGGCCGCCGCGGCGTCAAAGCCGGTGGTGCGCACGGTGATCACCTTGGTGGCGTCCTGGCTTTGCACGGTGGCGATCGCATTGCCAGCGTAGATCGGGCGCTCGAAGGTGTCGGGGCTGTCCACCTTGGTGATGTCGCTGATCTGGCCCACGTCCAGCTTGGCGGCCACGCGCGGGGCCACGTTTTTGCCGCCAGCGGTGGCCGGGAACAGGATGTGGCTGTAGTTGGACGCGATGGCCAGCACCTGGGCGGCCACGTTCTCGGCCAGGCCATGGGCCAGGGCTGCGCTGTCGGCGTGGATGACTTTGGCCACGCCAGCGATTTGGGCTGCGGCTTGTGCGGCGGCTGCCGCGTTGTGGCCGGCAACGAGCACATGCACGTCACCGCCACAGGCGGCGGCAGCGGTCACGGTGTTGAGGGTAGCGCCCTTGATGGAGGCGTTGTCGTGTTCGGCAATGACGAGTGCGGTCATGTTCTTCTTCCTCAGATCACTTTGGCGACGTTCTTGAGTTTGTCCACCAGCGTGGCGACGTCGGGCACCTTGATGCCGGCGCTGCGCTTGGCTGGCTCCGTGACCTTGAGGGTCTTGATGCGCGGGGCCACGTCCACCCCCAGGTCTTCGGGCTTGAAGGTGTCGAGTTGCTTTTTCTTGGCCTTCATGATGTTGGGCAGCGTCACATAACGCGGCTCGTTGAGGCGCAGGTCGGTCGTGACCACGGCCGGCAGGCTGACTGCCAGGGTTTCCAGGCCACCGTCGATTTCACGGGTGACGTTGGCCTTGCCGTCGGCGACTTCGACCTTGGAGGCGAAAGTGGCTTGCGGCAGGTCGGCCAGCGCGGCCAGCATCTGGCCGGTCTGGTTGCAGTCGTCGTCGATCGCCTGCTTGCCCAGGATCACCAGGCCGGGTTGCTCTTTGTCCACCAAGGCCTTGAGCAGCTTGGCCACGGCCAGGGGCTGCAGCTCTTCGGTGGTTTCCACCAGGATGCCACGGTCCGCACCAATGGCCATGGCCGTGCGCAGGGTTTCCTGGCACTGGGCCACACCACACGAGACAGCGATCACCTCGGTGGCCACACCCTTTTCTTTGAGGCGCACGGCTTCTTCCACCGCAATCTCGTCAAACGGGTTCATGCTCATCTTGACGTTCGCAATGTCCACGCCGCTGTTGTCGCTCTTGACGCGCACCTTGACGTTGTAGTCCACCACCCGCTTCACGGGAACGAGAATTTTCATACGGTAACTCTTCAATATCGAGATGACTTTGGGAAATCCCAATCAGCGGCGCAGGCCACCGTACGCTGCCCACGATCCGGCAACAAGATAACCAGCGTCGACTGGTAGATTGACCCCAGTTATGCAAGCCGCGCGATCTGAGGCCAGGAATGCCACGGCGTTGGCGACGTCGCTTGACCCGACTAGGCGTCCAAGCGCTGTAGCGTCGCACAACACCTGTGACTGCAATGTGTGTGTCGTGAAACTCTTGTCCAGTGCTGGAGTTTCGGTGAAACCGGGCGATACACAGTTAACCCGAACGCCCACCGGACCCCACTCCCCTGCGAGGGATTCTGTCAAACTGATGACGCCAGCCTTCGCCGGAGCGTAGGCGTGCAGCGGACCGGAACGCATCCCGGCTACGGATGCAATATTGACCATACTGCCCCGACCGCATTTGGCCATCTCCGCGCCAAACGCAGCGCAGCAGAGGTAGGTGCCACGCAAGTCGATACGGCTGACAAAATCCCACTCGCGCATGGTCAGATCGCCAGGTGGCAGCGTGCGCTGCAACACACCGGCACAGTTGACCAACACGTCAACCGGGCCATAGTGATCCCGGATCGCTGACGCAGCACTGCGGACCGAGTCCTCGTCACTCACATCGATCTCAAGCGCAACGCCGCCCACTAGGCGAGCCGTCTCCCGGGCCCCAGGCATATTCCTGTCCGCAACAATCACGAATGCCCCCAGCTCCGCGAAAATCTGAGCGCACGCACGCCCGATGCCACTGCCCCCACCCGTGATGACGGCTTGACGCCCCGCAAATTCGAGCTGAATATTCACGCCTGTACCTCCGATACCAGTTGTTCGCGCAGACTGCGCTTGAGTACCTTGCCCGAGGGGTTGCGCGGCAATGCGTCGAGCAGGACCAATCGCTTAGGGGTCTTGAAGCCGCCGAGCTTCGCTTCGCAATACGCCCGCAGTTCGTCCAACGACAACCCCTCGCCGGGTCGTACCACCACCACAGCCGTCACGCACTCTCCCCAGCGCTCGTCCGGCAGGCCGATGACGGCAGCTTCGGCCACCTGTGGCATCTGGTAGAGAACTCGTTCGACTTCAGACGAAGCAATGTTCTCTCCGCCGCTGATGATCATGTCCTTCTTGCGATCGGTGAGAAACAGGAAATCCTCTTCATCTAGATAGCCAATGTCACCGGTGCGGAACCAATCCCCATGAAAGCTATGGCGGGTTTTTTCCTCATCGCGCCAGTAGCCCTTTGTGACTTTCGGTCCCCGCAGGCAAATCTCGCCCACGCTTCCGTGTGACAGAGCACAGCCATCATCATTGCGGATGGACAACTGCACATGCGGCAGTGCACGCCCTGTGGAGCCGATCTTTTCCAGCTCGCGCCCAGGGTCCATTAAGGTGTCGCCGGAACAAGTTTCCGTAAGACCGTAGGCATCGATGTAGCGTGCCTGACCAAACAGCTGACCGAAATCGCGGATGCGCTGTTCCGGCGTTCGCTCGCCTCCGCCGATGACCCAGCGCATGCTGCCCATATCGTGCGTATTCGCGGACCTCGCGACCAACAGGCGGCTAAGCATCACAGGTGCAAGCCAAGCACCGGTCAGCCTTTCACGCGCAATGGTTGCCAATGTTTCGTCTTCCGAAAAGTCGCGCAGCACGACCAACATGCCTCCGCACAACAACACAGCAAGCCCTGGCAGATCAAAGGCACCCACGTGGTAAAGCGGCCCGACCACTAACAGGCGCGCGTCCTGCGTCAGACCCAGGGCGGAGATGTGATCCATGCACTTCCAGTGATAGTTCTGATAGGAATGCATAACTCCTTTGGGCCGATCGGTGGTGCCCGAGGTGTACATGAGGCGAAACAGATCTTCTGGCCCCAACGCCACGTCCGCAGCGACAGGAAGCGCCGACCCGAGTTGGCGACTGTCGCGTTGAGCCTCGTCGTCGATTGTCAGCACATCGACTGCATCGCCGACCAGGTGCTCGAACTCCACATCCACCAGCAGCAGGCGAACGCCTGCGTGCTGCACGATGTAGTGGACCTCCTCGGCTCCCAGACGGTAGTTGATGGGCAATAGCACAGCCCCCAAATACCCAACCGCCAATGACAGTTCGACGAAGGCAGCACTGTTCTTCATCAGCAGTGCCACTACATCACCCTTGCCGATGCCGCGCGCCGCCAGCAGGCCAGCCGCGTGCCGCGCCCGCTGTTCCAACGTCTGGTAACTGATGCGCTGGCCGGCATAGACGATGGCGTCGCGCTCAGGCGATCGGCCGGCCCAATACGTGACGGCGCTGTGAAGGCTGACCATGTGTGTACGTCCTTGATCTCAATACGACTTGGGCATGCCCAAGTCGTGGTTGGCGATGAAGTTAAGCACCATCTCCTCCGAGACCGGCGCGAAGCGGAACAGGCGGGCATCACGCCACAGCCGCTCCAGATGGAATTCCTTCGCATAACCCATGCCGCCCATGGCTTGCATGGCCTTTTCCGTGACGGAACTACAGACCTGAGCGGCAAGCAACTTGGCTGCGTTGGCCTCGCTGCCATACGGCAGGTTCTGATCGAAGTTGGTCGCTGCCTTGTGGTTAAGCAGGCGCGCAGCCTGGATCTCTGCATAACCCTGAGCCAGCGGGAACTGGATGCCCTGATAGGATGAGATGGCGCGGTCGCCGAACACCTTGCGGTCCTTGGCGTAGTCCACCGCAAGGCGGATGGCGAGCTCGCCCGTGCCCACTAGGCCGGCCGTGGTCACGATGCGCTCGGTGTTGAGCACGTCCAGCAGCTCGCGCCAACCCTTATGCAGCGTGCCTACCAGTTCGTCGGGCTCGATACGCACGTTGTCGAAGAACACGCTGCTGGAATCCAGCGTGCAGGTGCCGAGCTTGTCGATGGGGGTATGCGTGAGTCCTTCGCGCTGCACATCAATCATGAACATCGACAGACCGTCGGTGCGCGAGCTGGCGTCGGCGAGTTTTTTGGTGCGAGCGATCACGAGCATCTTGCTGGCCGAATCGACCCCGGTGATCCAGATCTTGCGGCCGTTCAGGCGCCAGCCGTCCCCGTCTGCGGCGGCGAAGCTCTTGAGCTCCAGGGTGTTGGTGCCGGCATCGGGCTCGGTCAGGGCCATGCAGCAGTTGATCTCGCCACTGATGATCTTGGGCAGCAGCTCGGCGCGCATCTTGTCGTTGCCGAAGCGCGAAATCGAGACACCGCCAAAGATCGGGTTGATCATGAACAGCTGTCCGACGGTAGAGCCACCGCCGGTGGCGGCCAGGCTCTCGACGATCAGCGCCAGTTCCATCATGCCCAGGCCGCTGCCGCCGTGTTCGGTGGGCAGCGCCGCACCGCACAGGCCGGCGTCGCAGACCGCCTTCCAGTAGTCGGTCGGGAAGGCCTTGGCGGCGTCCTGCTTTCGCCAGTAGTCCAGGCCGAAGCGCTCGCCGATCTGGCGCGCGGAATCAACCATCATTTTTTGTTCGTCGCTGAATTGGAAGTCCATGGTGTCTCCGTTTCTCCGTCTAGATGTGCAAAGGCCTGCCGAACGCCGCCAGCACCGATTCGTGCAGGGCTTCGGACAGGGTAGGATGGGGGAACACGGTTTCCATCAGCTCGGCCTCGGTGGCTTCGAGGGTGCCGGCCAGCGTGAAGCCGTGGATCAGTTCGGGGGCGTCGGGCCCTACGATGTGCGCGCCCAGCAGGGCGCCAGTGTCGGCGTCGAAGACCGTCTTGACGAAGCCCGAGGCCTCGCCGATGGCGATCGCCTTGCCACTCGCTTCCAGCGGGAAGCGCCCCACGCGCAAGGGCCGACCCAGCGCGCGCGCCTCGTCTTCGGTCAGGCCGACACTGGCGCTCTGCGGGTGGCTGTAGACGCAGCTCGGGATCAGGGGCGCCTCTGGGGACACGGCATGGCCCGCGATACGCTCCACGCACGCCAGGCCCTGGTGGCTGGCGCGATGCGCCAGCATGGGCGCGCCGGTGACATCGCCGATGGCGTGAACGGTGGGGTCCGCCGTGCGGCCCGAGCCGTCGGCCACGATAAGGCCACGCTCCAGCACCACCCGCGTATGCTCCAATCCCAGGCCGTCGGTGTTGCCGGCCAGGCCCACCGCCACCAGCACGCGCTCGGCCTGTAGGGTCTCGTGACCGGTGGCGGTGCTTAGCGTCACTTGCACGCCGTCGGTGCCCACCTGGGCCGTGTCCAGGCGCGCGCCAGTGTACAGGCGGATGCCGTCGCGCTCGAAGGCCTTGGCCACGAAGGCGGACACGTCGGCGTCGCCCGTGGGCAACACACGCGTCTGGGCCTCGACCACCGTGACCTGCGTTCCCAGCGTGGCGTAGAAGCTCGCGAACTCCATGCCGATCGCCCCGGCACCGATGACAAGCAGCGACTTCGGCAATGCGCTGGCGGCCAGCGCCTCGCGGTAGCGCCACACGCGGTCGCCGTCGAAGGGCAGCGCCGGCAGGGCCCGCGCCTGCGCGCCGGTGGCCACGAGGGTGTGGTGAGCCTGCAGGGTCTGAGACGATCCGTTGGCGGAGCGTACCCGCACCGAGCGGTCGGGCGAGAAGCTGGCGTGGCCGTCGAACACCGTCACGCCAGCCTTGCGCAACAGTTGTAAGATGCCACGGTTAAGGCGCTTCGCCACATCGCGCGAGCGCGCCATGACGTGGAGGAAGTCAATGCTCGGCTCGGCCACGCCCAGCCCGAGGTCACCAGCGTGGCGGATGCGTCGCAGCGTGTCGGCCGTGTGCAACAGGGACTTGGTGGGAATGCAGCCCCAGTTGAGGCAGATGCCGCCCAGGTGTTCGCGCTCCACCAGGGCGGTGCGCAGTTTCAGCTGCGCCGCGCGCAGCGCTGCCACGTAGCCGCCTGGGCCACCGCCGATGACAAGGACGTCGAATTTTGTCTGCGCCATCACACCACCAGCAGGCCGAGCGGCCGTTCGAGCGCACTCACGATGCGCTTGAGAAACTGTAGCGCGGTCACGCCGTCGAGCACGCGGTGGTCGGCCGAGAGCACCAGGCCGATCTCGCGCCGAAGGACGGGCTGCCCGTGCTCATCGGGGCGGAACACGCCGCGCACGCTGCCCACGCCCAGGATCATGGCCTGGCCCGGGTTGATGATGGAGCTCATGTAGGTGACGTCGTGCATGCCGGCGTTGGACACGGTGATCGCGCCACCGGCCATCTCCGCCGCCCCCAGGCGACCGGCCTGGGCGCGCGAGGCCGCCGAGGCGGCCTCGCGCGCCAGCTGCGCCAGCGGCTGTCGACCCAGGTCGCGCAGCACCGGCACCATCAGCCCGCGTTCGGTATGCACCGCCATGCCGACATCGGTGGTGGGCAGGCTCAAGATGCCGTCGGCGGTCCAGATCCGGTTGACCTCGGGCATTTGCGCCAGCGCACGGCCAACGGCGGCGACGATGAAATGGTTGAGCGTGAAGCGCACGTCGGCCTGCACGGCGTTGAGTTCCGCGCGCAGCTGCTGCAGCGCCGAGACCTCGGCCTCGACCGACATGTAGAAGTGCGGGATTTCCTGCTTGGCGGCCACCAGCCGGCGCGCGATGGTCTGCTCGGTGGCGGTAGGCGCGCGCAGCGCACCCGACGCCGCCACCAGCACGGCGGCGGGCACAGCGGTCTCGGGCAGGTCGCACGCGCGGATTCGGCCGCGCGGCCCTGAACCGGTCACGCTGCGCAGCTCAATGCCGCGCGCCTGCGCCAGCCGGCGCGCCAGGGGCGTGGCCAGCAGGCGCTCGCCCGGCCCGGGTGGCGCCACGGGTGCGGGAGTCACGCTCACTGTCACGGCGGCGGCGGCCACTGGCGAGGGCGAGGGCGAGGGCGAGGCCTCGGCTAAGCCCGCCGCACCGTCGTCCCAATAGCCGATCACCGAGCCCACGGCCAGGGTCGCGCCGAGCTCGGCCGTGATCTCCAGCAGGGTGCCGTCGGCTTCGGCGGGAATCTCGGTTGCGGCTTTCTCGGACTCGATGACGAAGAGGCTCTGGTCGGCGCGGAACGTGTCGCCCGGTTTCACCATCCACTCGACCAACGTGCCTTCCGCCATGGTCAGACCGAGCTTGGGCACCAGCATTTCACGTCGCATGGTTTCAGCGTCCCGTGAACTGAGGTTGGCGCTTTTCCAGGAAGGCGCGGCAGCCTTCGTGAGCGTCGGCGCTGTCAAGCACGAGGCCGATCATGGCCTGCTCGTGGGCCAGCGCGGTCGGCAGCGGCATCTCCAGGCCGTCACGCAGGCTGCGCTTGAGCAGCTTGAGCGTCAGCGGCGATTTTTCGGCGATCTTCTCGGCGGTGGCCAGCGCGTCGTCGAGCAGGCGCTCGCGCGGCAAGGCGCGGTTGCACAGGCCCAGTGCGACCGCCTCGTCGGCTGTGATCTGCTCGCCGCAGAACATCATTTCCTTGGCACGGCACAACGGGATCTGACGGATCAGCCGCTGCGAGCCGCCTGCCCCTGGGAACAGCCCCAGCGTGATCTCGGGCAGGCCCAGGCGCGCTTCCTGCGCCACCAGGCGGATGTCCAGTGCCAGCAGCAGTTCGGTACCGCCACCCAGCGCCCAGCCGTTGATAGCACCGATGGTGGGCTTGTCGCTCACCTCGAAGCGGCGGAAAACGCGGTGGATCACCTCGGCGAACTCCTGGTAGTGCGCCAGGCCCTGGCGGCTGTCGAGGTCGGCGATGTCGCCACCGGCGACGAAGGCGCGGTCGCCCGCGCCGGTCAGCACGATGGCGCGCACGCTCGCGTCCTGCTCCAGGTCGGTCAACGCAGCCTCCAGGGCCAGCAGCGTCTCCACATTGAGTGCGTTGAGGGTCTTGGGGCGATTGATGGTCAACAGGCCGACTGCGCCTCGGCGCTCGCACACCACCAGGGCTTGGGATTCAGACATAGCAACGGTCTCCGGGGTCAGTTGAGGGTCTTGCGCGCGGCCGCCAGCACGGCGTCCACGCTGACGGCGTAACCCTTCTCCAGCGAACTGGCGAAAGGCACAGGCATGAAGGGGGCTCCCACGCGCAGCACGGGCGCGTCGAGCTCATCGAAGCCTTCATCGGACAGCGTGGCGGCGATCTCCGCGCCGACCCCGAAGGCGGCAACGGCTTCGTGCACGACCACGGCGCGGTGGGTGCGGGCCAGCGAGGCCAGCACGGTTGCCCGATCCCAGGGCTGGATCGAACGCAGATCAATCACCTCCGCTTCCACGCCGTCGACGGCTAGCGCTTGCGCGGCCTGCAGGCAGGTGGCAACGGTGGCGCCGTAGCTCACCAGAGTGAGGTCGTGCCCGGGCCGCACGATGCGGGCTTCGCCGAGGCGGCCCACCACGGGTTCGACCAGGCCTTTCTGCGCGTAAAGGCCCTTGTGCTCCACAACGATCACCGGGTCTGGGTCGATGATGGCCGCGCGCAGCAGCGAGTACGCGTCCTGCGGCGTGGACGGGCACACCACCTTGAGTCCGGGCACGTGGGCCAGCCAGGCCTCCAGGCACTGCGAGTGCTGCGGACCGGCGCTCAGGCCTCCGCCGTGCGGCGTGCGCAGCACCATGGGCACGCTGCCCTGTCCGCCGAACATGAAGCGCGCCTTGGCCGCCTGGTTCACCAGCGCGTCCATCGCGAGCGTGATGAAGTCCATGAACATGATCTCTACCACCGGCCGCATGCCAGTGAGCGCAGCGCCGACGGCAGCGGAGACGATGGAGGCTTCGGAGATCGGCGTGTCCAGTACGCGCTGCGGGCCGAAGGACTCCAGTAGGCCGCGCGTGGCCTTGAACGAACCACCGGCGGCGGCGATGTCCTCGCCCAGCACCATCACGCGATCGTCGGCCTCCAGGCTGTCGCGCAGGGCCTGGGCGACGGCCTGGACGTATCTCATTTCCGTGGCGTTCATGCCCGGCTCTCCTGGGTAACTGGGGTGTAGACGTCGCCTGCGGCGTCCTCAAAAAGTGGCAGGGCATCGGCCCGCGCTGCGGTGATGGCGGCCTCGACCTGGACCAGCACGGCCTGCTCGATGCGCTCGACCTCGGCACCGGGAACGCCGGCTTTCGCCAGCGCGTCCCGAGCGCGGGCTAGCGGGTCCTTGGCGGACAGTCCTTGAAGCTCGTCGGTGTCTCGGTACTTCTGTGAGTCACCTTCGTAGTGGCCACGCACGCGATGGGTGACGCACTCCAGCACGAAGGGGCCTTGGCCTTCGCGCAGCGCGGTGGAGGCGGCGCGCGCCGCCTCGGCGACCGCCACCACGTCGTTGCCATCGACCTTGCCGTAGGCGATGCCGAAGGCTTTGGCCAGCGCTTCGAGCTGCGCAGCGAACTGGCGCGAGGTCGGCGAGAACTCCGACCAGCCGTTGTTCTCGCATACCAGCAGCAGTGGCGTCTTCCACAAAGCCGCCATGTTCAGGGTTTCGTGCAGCACGCCTTCGGCCATCGCACCGTCGCCGAAGAAGACCACGGCCACACCGCCGGTGCCGCGCGCCGCGTGCGCGATGGCGCTGCCCAGTGCGATGGGGATGCCGGCACCGACGATGCCGTTGGCGCCCAGTATGCCCAGGCCCAGGTCGGCCACGTGCATGGAACCGCCCCGGCCCTGGCACAGGCCACCGGCGCGGCCCATGATTTCCTTGAAGAAGCCGTCCAGGTCGATACCGCGCGCGAGCACGTGGCCGTGGCCGCGGTGCGTGGTGGCAAGCGAATCCTGCGACAGCAGGGCGCTGGCGACCCCGGCGGAGATTGCTTCCTGGCCTAGGCTCAGGTGGATGAAGCCGGGCACCTCGCTGTTGGCGAACAGCCGGCTCAGGGCCTGCTCCACCTCGCGCACCAGCACCATGGTCTGGTACAGCGCGAGCAGCGATGCCGACGGCACGGACAAGCGGTTCTTTCGGGGCGCGGCGCTCATGCCTGGCCCTCCTCGTGCAACAGGCGCACCGTGCCGGTCACGCGGTCCGCGCCGTCGTCGCCACGCACCCAGACCGTGTAACAACCGGCCTCGCCCTCGCGCGGCTCGCCGCCGGCGCGGATGGTCTCGCCGGCGCGCACCGGCTTGATGAAGCGCACGTCCAGGTCCAGCCGTAGCCACTCCGCTTCGCTGAAGCTGCGGAATAGCGACTCCCACAGCAGGCAGATCGACATCGTGCCGTGTGCAATGCAGCCGCCCATGGAGGTGCTGGCGGCGTAAACGGGATCGATGTGGATGGGGTTCATGTCGTCGGTCAGCTCGCCGTAGGCCAGGATGACCTCAGGGTCGGCGGTGAGCGCGACGGTGTGCAATGCAGTGCTCATGGTCAGGCAGCCCAGATGAGAGAGAGGATTCCCCGGTAGATCGAACGGCCGCCGGTGCCGGTGCCGCGCACCTCCAGGTCGAGATAGCGGCGCTCTCGCTTGATCTCCTTGGACAGGCAGGTGACCACGGTGTGGATGACTTCGCCCGGTTGCGGTGGTGCATCCAGCGTGAAGCGCTGACGCGCCTGCACGTTGCCCGGCGGGCGCGGCGTGACCACGCCCAAGTACCCGCGCATCATCATGGCCACCGCGATGCCGGCCCCTTCGGCCCGGCTGCCCGCGTTGTCGTGTCCGAAGATGTCGCGCCAGGCCTTGGCCAGCGTGGGCTTGAAGACTTCGGTGAGTTCGCCCAGGGGCGCACCGGGCTGGAAGTCGTCCCAGAGGATCACGGGCTTCATGCGCACACCTCCGCCTGCGGCAGGGCCACGCCCTCGATCACGCGAAAGCCGATGCGCACGCGGCTGCCGATGGCGATCGGCGCGATGGCACCGCCGGCCACGTTAGTCATCAGCCGGAAGCCTTCGTCCATGTCGATCAGGGCTATGACGTAGGGAGCCTCGTCGCGGAAGGCGGGCGTCGGCGCGCGGTGCACCGTGGTGTGGCTCAGCACATGGCCGAAGCCACTGGCATCGCGCCACGCCAGCGCATCGCTCTGGCAGGTGGCGCACATCGCGCGCGGCACCAGCTGCACGGCGCCGCAGGCCGCGCAGCACTGGTAACGCACGACGCCGGCGCTGCAGCCGTCCCAGAACGGCTGGGTCTCGGCGGTCGGTCGGGGCAAGGGGCGGCTCATTCAGTGGACTCCCAGGACGAGTGAGCAATGGGCCGAGAGGATGCCGCCGTCGCCATGGACGAACGCCAGCGCCGCGTCCTTCACCTGGCGTGCGTCGGCGCGACCGCGCAGTTGGTGGACGGCCTCGACGGCATGGAACATGCCACCGGCCGCACCGGAATGGCCGTACGACAACAGGCCGCCGTGGGTGTTGCAGGGCAGGCGGCCGCCCAGGCCCAAGTCACCGCGCTCGGCGGCATGGCCAGCCTCGCCGCGCTCGAAGAAGCCGATGGACTCCAGCTCGACCGCAAGCGTGACCGTGAACGAGTCGTAGATCGCAGCGACATCTATGTCGGCGGGTTTTACGCCCGCTCGCCCGAAGGCGGTCTGCGACGAGGCCTTGCAGCCGAACTGCGTGAGGCTGGGCGCCGCCACGATGTGTTCGTGCGTGTGGCCCTGCCCGGCCCCCATCACCTCGACCGGCTTGCCCCGTGTGTCCCGCGCCGCCTCGCGGCTGCTCACCACCAGCGCCGCGCCGCCGTCGGAGATCAGGCAGCAGTCGAGCATGCGCAGGGGTGATGCGATCTCCTTGGACGCCAGCACCTGTTCCACCGTGATGGGCTCGCGCCTGTGCGCTTTCGGGTGCCGCCCGGCATGGCGGCGGTGTTCGACCGCGATCGCTGCCAACTGCTCGGACGTGACACCAGTCTCGTGCATATAACGGCGCGCGACCAGCGCGTAGGAAGCCGGCACGCTGATGCCGAAGGGCCGCTCGAAGTGCGGATGCCCGACCTCAGCCAGCGCGGCCATCGCGCCATCACGAGACATGCCGGTAAGCCTGTTGTCGCCCGTGACCACCAGCACATGGCGGCATTGGCCGCTGGCCACCAGCGCCGCCGCCTGCATGATCATGATGCAGGCGCTGGCCCCGCCGGCCTGGATCGCCGCGCAGAAACCGGGGTGGATGCCCAGCGACTCGCAGAACACCGAGGCCAGCATCAGGTGCGGTTCGGTGAACGAATAGGCGCACAGCACTCCGTCGATGTCCGGGAGCTTGAGGCCGGCGTCGGCCATCGCGCCCATCGCAGCTTCGGCGTGCAGGCCCATGCAGCTGCTGCCGGGCAGCTCGCCAACGGCTGTGTCATACGCCCCGGTGATGAAGGCGTTCATCGTCATTTCTTTACCCCGGGGAAGCGCAGAGGCTGCTTCTGCAGGAAGTTCGCGACAGCCTCGTCGTGGTAGGCGGTATGAATGGCCAGGGCCTGCGCGCTGGACTCCAGCTCGGCCAGCGTGTCCTGGTCGAGGTTGAACGAACGGTTGAGAATGTTCTTTGCAATGCCCAGGGCTTCGGTGGACGCGTCGTGGTAACGCGCGGCGAGGGCAAGCGCTTCGGGGAGGAGGTTCTCGACAGGCACCACGCGCATGACGATGCCCAGATCGCTCGCCTCGCCTGCGTCCACCTCGCGCGCCGAGAACACCAGGTCCTTGGCGCGCTGCAGGCCAACTATGCGCGGCAGCAGGAAGAAACCTCCGAGATCGGGCACCAGGCCGATGCGGCCGAACACGGCGCAGAAACGCGCGCGCGGCGTGGCCAGCACGAAGTCGCAGGCCAGCGCGAGGTTGAAGCCGGCGCCGAACGCCGGCCCGTCGACCGCCGCGATCACCGGCTTCTCCAGATTAACCAGCTCGCGAAACCAGGCGTGCAGGCGGCGAATGCGGTCGCGGTCCTTGAAGACCGGGCGTTTGGCCTCCGACAGCGACCTGAGGTCGCCACCGGCGCAGAAGACGCCCTCGGCACCGGTGATGACCACCGCGCGCACGCTATCGTCGTCGCGCGCCTCGAAGACCGCTTGCGCGATGCCCTCGCGCACCTCCAGGTCGAAGGCGTTGCGGCGCTCGGGCCGGTTGATGCGGATGACCAAAGTGGCGCCGTGGCGCTCGCGCAGCACAAAGTCATTCATGGCTTGAACCCCAGGCTGCGCGCGATGATGTTGCGCTGGACTTCGCTCGTGCCCTCGCCGATCACATAGACCAGCGCATCACGGTGGATGCGCCCCACTGGGTACTCTCGCATGATGCCGGCGCCACCGTGGATGCGGATCGCCTGCTCGCTGACCGACAGCGCGGTCTCCGAGGCCACCAGCTTGACGCGCGCGGCCGTGGCGGCGTCGAGCGTGCCGTTGTCGACGCACCAGGCGCCGTAGTACACAAGCCACTTCGCGGCTTCGATCTGCGCCGACATGTCGGCCAGCTTGTGGCCAATCGCCTGGTAGTCGCCGACGCGCTTGCCGGCCACGATGCGGTCTTCACCAAAGGCCTTGGCCGCGTCGAAGGCAGATCGCGCCATGCCCAGGGCGTTGGCGGCCACACCGACCCGGTTCTCGCTGAGCGATTCGAGGATCACTGGGTAGGTGCCGGTGCGCCCGCCCAGCAGGCAGTCGTCTGGCACAAAGGCATCGGTGATGTGGATGAGCGCGGTTTCCGAGGCCCGGATGCCTTCCTTACGCAGCTTATGGATCTCGAAACCGGGGTTGGGCAGCTCGACGATGAACAGGCTGATCGCATCAGGCTTGAGCTCGGGCTCGGTGCGCGCGGCGACCAGCAGGAAGTCGGCGATCGGCGCGTTGGTGATGTAGAGCTTGCTGCCGTTGAGCTTCCAGCCGCCGGGCACGCGCTCGGCGCGCGTCTTCATGGCGCGTACGTTGGAACCCCCATCTGGCTCGCTTAGACCGAAGCCTGCCACTTTTTCGCCCGCCAACGCCGGCTTGAAAAAGCGTTCGCGCTGCGCCAGCGTACCGGTCTTCCATATTGGCCAGATGCCCAGATGGGTATGGGCGGACCAGGCAGAGGCGAAGCCCTGGCTCATGTAGCTCAGCTCCTCGCGCACGATGCAGTCACTGATTTTGTCCATACCGCTGCCACCGTCCGCCTCGGGGTAGCGCACACCCAGCAGGCCCAGCTCGCCCCATCGTTTGAACGCCTGGCGCGGGAAGCTCTCGTTCTCCTCGGCATCGACAACCAGAGGGGCCAGCTCGTCCTGGCACAGGCGCCGCACGGTGTCGCGGACGGATTCGTGTTCAGCGGAGAAGGAAAAATTAAGACTCATGATGAGATTTGTTCTCTATAGAGATTAAGATTTTACAAAGAGAATTTTAAAGGCAATGGCTGGTGCTGTCAACCGCGCCCTGAATGGCTTTCTCGCGGCGCAACCCACCGAGGTAGCCGGTGATGCGCTCGCGCACCCCGCACTGGGCGAAGTTCTCCGCCATCAGCGGGGCGACGGCCTGCACCCGGGCCTCCAGGATCTCGGGCGGCTGAGCGCGCAAGCCGCTGGCGCGCGCCACCCTCAGCGCACCGGCACGCTCTATATAGAACGCGAGGCGCTGCGCCGCCAGAGCGTCGAAGTCCCCGGCCGGTAGCACTTCGGTCACCAGACCGGCGCGGTGGGCTTCCACCGCGTCCATCGCCTGGCCTAGGCACAGGCGTGTCGCCAGCGCTGGCGACACGCGCGAGCGCAGCACCGCCTCGACGATCACCGGGTACATGCCGAAGCGAATCTCGGGGCAACCGAACTCCATGTCGTCCGCCGCGATCACAACGTCGGCCAGTGCCAGCAAAAGGGCGCCCGCCCCGGAGGCCTTTCCACGCGCGATCGCCACCAGCGGCACCGGGCTGGACGCACGCCGCCGGATCAGGTCAAGCAAGGCGGCCCCATGCCCGGCTAGCTGACTCTCGCCGGCCACAAACTCCTCGATGTCGGCACCGGCGCAGAACAAGCGGTGGTGCGCGCTGCGCAGCACGTGGACCCCGGCACCCGGACCGTCCAGGCCCGCCGCCAGGCTTTCCAGCATGGCGTGGGTCAGTGCATTGGCTTTTTCGGGCCGGTTCAGCGTCAGTGTGCGCGCCATCGCCCCTTCTTCGATCATCACCCAAGTCTCGCTCATGCAATATGCCTCCTGTGCCAAGGGACCGCCGCGAACGCCATGTCCACGCGAAATCCCTCTTGCATAATTCTCTATGTTGAATTATATTCTACAAATCAAATAACCAGCAAGGAGATCTATGGACAAAAGACAAGCGCGGCCTTCCCCATTGAACCAGGTTGACCGCGAGGCTTTCCGGGACATGTGCCGGACGTTCGCCGAGCGCGAGATCGGTCCCCGCTGGAAAGCCGCCGACGACGAAAAGCGCTTTCCGCGTGCCTTCTACGAGGCCGCGGCCCGGGCCGGCTTGATCGGCATCACGGCAACCGAAGAGATCGGCGGGGCCGCGCTAGGTGCCTATGAAGAGGCCATTGCCATGGAGGAATTGGCCAAGGTCAACCCCAATCTGGCGGTGTCAGTGCTGGTGCAGAACGTGGCCGGCTCCATCCTGTACGAGCACGGCCATGCGCAGCACCGCGAGATCGCGCGACGTAACATCGCGGGCGAGTGCCTGGTGGCCATCACCATCACCGAGCCCGAAGCCGGCAACGACATCCAGAATGTGAGCACCCGTGCCACGCGCGACGGCGACCACTGGGTGCTCGACGGCATCAAGTCCTTCATCACGCTGGGCGGTGATGCCGACATCCTGGTCACCCTGGCCCAGACAGACCCCGCCGCCGGCCGCCATGGCATGCGCTTCTTCGCGGTGGACCGGCGCACGCCGGGTGTCGAGACCAGCCAGATCGACACCTATGTGAACCGCCCCGCGCCCACCTTCAGGGTGATGTTCAACCAGGCACGGGTGCCGACCGACTGCCTGCTCGAAGCCGGCTTCTCCGAGATCATGGCGGGCTTCAACCGCGAGCGCATCATGGTGGCCGCGCGCTGGCTCGGCCACATGCAGACTGCGCTGGCCTGGGGGCTGGAGTACGCTGGGACGCGCCAACAGTTCGGCCGCCCCATCGGCGCCAACCAGTCCATCGCCTTCGCGCTGGCGCAGGCCCACCTCGACGTGGAAGCCGCGCGCCGTCTGACCTACCACGCGGCCGAGCGCTGGGACAGCGGCGTTCCGCTCGAAGACGTCATCCTCGACGTTTCCACCGCCAAGCTGCACGCCACCCAGGCGGTGGTGCGCGTCACCCAGACCGTGCTGCACACCGCCGGTGGCTGGGGCCTGACCACCGAACTGCCGGCCATGCGCTGGGCACTCGACGCCCTGGTCGCACCGGTCACGGTGGGCAGCGTCGAGATTCAACAGCGCGCCATCGCGCGTCAGCTGGGCCTGCCGGTGGACTGAGCACCGCAGACCATTCTTCCACCCGTGAAATCAGACCAAGGACAATCATGCAAATGCACTGGAGACTCCCTACCGCCTGTATCAGCCTGCTGTCCGCCGCCTGCCTCATGGCGGCACCGACGGCGGCCCGCGCCACTGACTACCCCACCAAGCCCGTGAACTTCGTTGTCGCCTCGACGGCCGGCGGCATCCTGGACTCCATCGGCCGCATCGTGGCTCGTGGCATGGAGAAGCTGGGGCAGCCGGTGGTGGTACAGAATGTGCCCGGTGGCGGCAGCTCGCTGGGCACGGCCGCCGTGGCGCGCGCGCCGGCCGACGGCTACACAATCGGCATGGTGGCCACCAGCCACGCGATCAACCCTAGCGTGTACGCCAGCCTTCCCTACGACACGCTGCGCGACTTCGTCGCCATTTCGCACGCAGTGAGCCTGACCAATGTGCTCGTCGTGCACCCCTCCGTGCCGGCCGCCAACCTGCAGGAGTTCATCGCGCTGGCCAAGCGCGAGCCGGGCAAGCTCAACTGCGGCTCGGCCGGTAACGGTCAGTCGAACCACCTGTCACTGGAGATGTTCAACACCGAAGCTGGCATCAAGCTCAGCCATGTGCCCTACCGGGGCAGTGCGCCGGCGCTCAACGACGTGATCGCCGGCGTGCTGAACTGCATGTTCGTAGACGTGCTCTCGGCCAAGCAGCATATCGTCGCCGGCAAGCTAAAGGCCCTGGCCGTTTCCAGCAGCGAACGCGTGGCTGAACTGCCCGACGTGCCCACCTTCACGCAGTCCGGCATGAAGGACTTCGACGCCAACTCCTGGCTGGCGGTTGTGGTGCGCAGCGGCACGCCCAAGGACGTGGTTGACAAGCTGGGCAAATCGGTCGCGCAGACCATGAAGGAGCCCGCGATACGCCAACGCCTACTGTCCATGGGCATCGAGCCGGTGGGCGCGCTGCCGGCCGAATCGCAGAAGTTCATTGAAAAAGAGATTGCGCGCTACACCAAGGCGGTGAAGAGCGCGGGAGTGAAAATTGACTGATTGCAACGGCAGCGCCGGCGCGGCTTCGCGCCTGGCCAACCTCTTCCAGGCGCGCAGTGTCGCCATCGTCGGCGCGTCGTCCGACCCCGCCAAGATCACCGGCCGCCCGCTGGCCTACATGCTGGCGCGCGGCTACTCGGGCGCGCTGTACCCAGTCAACCCGGCGCGCAGCGAGGTGCAGGGCCTGCCGGCCTACCCCTCGCTGTCGGCGATCGGCAAGCAGGTGGACCTCGCCATCGTGGGCACCGCGGCCGAACAGGTCGAACCGGTGATCCGCGAAGGCATCGCGGTCGGGGTCAAGGCCTTCGTGGTGTTCTCCTCCGGTTTCACCGAGATCGGCGATGAAGGACGCGTCCTGCAGGAGCGCCTGCGCGCGCTCTCGCGCGAGCACGGCGTGGCCATCCTCGGGCCGAACTGCCTGGGCCTGGCCAACAGCGCCACAGGCCTGATCGCCTCGTTCACCACGGCACTGGAATCGGCCGAGCTGCAGCGCGGGCACTTCGCCTTCATCAGCCAGAGCGGCGCGCTGGGGGCCTACTGGCTCGACATCGTGCTGCGCTCAGGCCTGGGCTTCAGCCAGTGGATCTCGACCGGCAACGAATGCGATGTGGGCGCCGCCGAGGCGATCGACTTCCTGGTCGACGACCCCGACACCCGCGTGATCGGCCTGTACCTGGAGGACATCCGCGACACGCTGGCGTTCCGCCGCGCGCTGCAGCGCGCCGCACGCGCCGGCAAACCCGTCATTGCGATGAAGTCCGGCCGCTCGCAGGCGGGCGCCAAGGCGGCCGCCTCCCACACCGGCGCGCTGGCCGGCGACGACACCCTGTACGACGCCTGCCTGCGCCAGTGCGGCGCGCTGCGGGTGGACTCCCTGTCGTCCATGATCGACGCCGCGCGCCTGTACCTCTTCGACAGCGCCCCCCAGGGTTCGCGCCTGGCGGTGATGTCAGTCTCGGGCGGCGCGGGCGTGCTGATCGCCGACGAGTCGGAGGCCCTGGGCCTGACGCTGCCCACCTTCGCCGACACCACCTGCAACGCCCTGCGCCCCCTGCTGCCCTCATTCGCGCGCCCGGCCAATCCGCTGGACCTCACCGGCAACGTGGTACAGAACACCGCCAGCATCGGCAAGGCCCTGGCCGCCGTGGCGAAGGATCCCGAGGTCGATGCCATCGTGCTATTTGTCGGCCTGATGCACAGCATCGCCCATGCCTTCACCGATGCGCTGGCCAGCGCGCGCCAGCGCATCCGCCAACCCATCATCGTGATCTGGATGGGGG
>Ga0255210_1000272_pt1 | contig 21168 bp, 21 predicted proteins | sample Miss_Yuk_RepA_8d_FD_188422 | JGI IMG/M metagenome (GOLD analysis project Ga0255210, IMG submission 188422) | Freshwater microbial communities from Mississippi River, Louisiana, United States - Miss_Yuk_RepA_8d | ecosystem: Environmental > Aquatic > Freshwater > River | place: USA: Louisiana...
TGAAGAGTTGTTTTAACCATAAATTATAAGCAAGATTAAAATCTCGATTGATATTAATATATTTGAAATGTGGACCTAATAGTATTCTACCTTCTTTTACATGTGCTCGTCCAGTTTCATGGTATTCACGAGTGTTTGTAAAACGAGTGAGGTTTCTAACTTTTTTAATATTCCAGTTATATAAAGGTTGATTGAATGATTCGGCATTGTAAAACATAAAACTCATTTCAGTTACTTTCGACACATTCCAATTGTTTAAGGGTTGATTAAATGATGAAGCGCCCTTAAACATATGACTCATATTAGTAACATTTGATACATCCCAACCAGGGTTCGCGTCATCGACGTACCCTAATGGTTGATTAAATGATGAAGCGCCCTCAAACATATGACTCATGTTGGTTACCTTCGATACATCCCATTTGTTTAACGGTTGATTGAATGATGTAGCGCCCTTAAACATTCCACTCATGTTGGTTACCTTCGATACATCCCATTCACTAATATCCTCATTAAAACTGTTTGAATACATAAATAAATTTGACATATCGGTAATATTACTAACATTCCAATTGTTTATGTCTCCGTACTGTTCTATATTTGATGGATATTTTTTAATCCGTATTTCGAGTTCAGTACGCGTAAGTGGTAGTCGACTCATTTATATATAATTATATATTATATGTTTTTACCACCACTGAAAACACCCCCCATAATACATTCTAAACCTATTCCAAATCCATTACCAAATCATATTAGTAGACATCATAATTATGAATTTCATATTTTGTATAGAGCAGTTTTCAATCATTTTCCGAGTAGAGATATAGTTAGAATTCGAAGTATTCATATAGATAGTAAAAAAATAAAAGATTTTATGTGTTATCGTTCAAAAAGTGAATTAGGTGTATGGAGATTAGCAAGTATGAATTCCAATAAAACATTTGATAAATATGACTTTGGTGGTTCGACTATATTTCCAAACGGTCAACCAATCGATAATATTATGGAAATCGATGAATCTCTATTTTTTTATGGAGATTATGTACAAACTACATGCATTTATATACCACTTCAATGTTTTATTAATTCTGTATTTGATAAATTATTAATTTGTTCAGATATTCCAAATCAACAGTATTGTTTAATACAAGATTATGAAACATTTATAAAGAGCAATGGTAGGATAATAATATCATATAACAATGGTTATTATTATTATCCAAACTCAGTGCATAATGTAAATTCAGATATTACTCAAGATGTTATTCTAAATCATCGATATACATATTCTGAAAATGTCATTGAAGAAAACGAAGAGAATTATGGTCCATATTCGACTGAAATTTTAAGTTTAACTCGCGAAAATCATACATATAATGATTTTGAAAAATTAAATCGACTTTATAATTCAGTTGGAAATTTAGATACGAATATGTTAGAAAATTTTAAGAATGATGTAAATAAATTATCGGAAACCTATGAATATCTATGTACTGATAAATATTGTGATTGGAATTTTAATTTTGAAGATGTGATCGATTATCATGGTATAATTTATAAAACACAAATCAAACATAAAACAAGTGGTGAATTATTCATATTGTATTATATAAATGGCAAAATGAATAATTGTTATCGTGAAAAAATAACAGAATCATTAATAAGTAAAGGTCGTGATATTGATGTTATAGAACGATGCATAGATAAACGTATTGAAAATAACATAACTAAATTATGTGATTCTAATGAAGATGTTTATTCACCATTAACATTTATACCAATAAATGGCGATTATTGTAATAGTTATGGATTGTATAGCCAGTATATTCCATGTGGACGATTAGTCGGGAAAATTTTTGATTATGAACATCAAATATATTTGGAAGATAAAATTATGTGTACAAATGATTATGCTTTTTCTGGTATTTATTATAATGAATTGTTTCCTTTCAAAGAGGCATCTCTCGACAATAGAAAAACGAGATGTAAAACATATCGACGTAAATCTATAAATTCATTATATAAACGCAAATCTAACACTAAAAAAAACAAATCTATATAGAAAAAATCTACGGCATCTTGCTCTCTCCCTCACTATCTGCCTCTTTTTATTTTACATTGGTTGTTTTACTTGGGTCTGCTATGATTTCACAGATTACTCCAAATGACCAATCATTATTTTGTAAATCCACAATTTCTCCATTATCATTCATTAATTTGACTGATAATTTCTGAATTCTTACTGGACCGAAATATTTACGGTCTTGATTCTGTAATGTACCACCATATTCGACATAAGTTGTACCGGCAGTTCCCGGTTTTAAAGGAATCATAGCAAATACATCTTTCACATTTGGACCTTGTCTTTGATTTGAAATTACACTTTTTGCTCTTACTTCTTTTTCATAATTCAAAACATTTACGGCAAAATCTGACGTACTTGATAATGGATTATATGCTTTAAAATTTGTATAATTCAATAAAACTGGCAAACCAGTAACTGGGTCGCATCCTTTTATCATTTTCGAACGGTTATTTGACAATACCGTATCATTTTCTATACTTGATAATGTTATTAAACCATCATTTACATGATTCTGTATAAAATCATCCAATATAATCAATAAATTATTATAAATGTTTAAATTCACTGCGGTATCACTTGTTATTAAAATACTACCATCTGATAATAATACACTTGGAGTGTTGCTAATATATTGGTTAGATGACGTATTATTGCGATTTTCATATACGTATCCCAAATCATAAGATGTATAACTACGAAAACCCAATAACCATCCTAATGTTGAGTCGTACCTGGTTGTTGTTAATCCGGTTCCTGTTCCTATTTGACAACTCGTATAACTTGTTAAATCAAACCATACAATCTTATAATCTTTTGCTGTGTAATTCTTATTGATATTTATGCTAATTTTTGTATATGTTTCGTTGTTATTTGTTGTTAATGTTGATAATTGACTACCATTTGTAAGAGAATTACTGGTGAATAAATTATTAATTGTACTTATTAATGTGTTTAATTGATAATTATCATTCGGTATGCTTAGGACAATATTATTTGCTCCGGTTGAATCGGCAACACCATCAAGCCATGGAACAAATGTAATACTAGCGTTAGATAAACTGATATTTGATGTAATTGCAAGTGGTGAATTTGAACTGATATCGATATATGTAGTACCAGTTGAATAATCTTTCAAATTATAACTGGAATCTAATTTAAAATCAGTTGTCCAACTGAAAAAGGGATTTCCATCATTATCATTTTCTAATGGATTTACAAATTCAACTTTATAGTCAGATTCTTGCAATGCGTTTACTAATGAAATAGAAATTATTGGATTATACTTTCCACCACTTTGATTTAAACTAAATGTTGAACCTACCAATGACGTATTATCTGTGTTTGTTCCAAAAGTTGAATACTTTTCAAATATCCAATTTAATACAGTTACTGCATCGATTGGATTATAAGGATTACCAGTAACATAACTAGGTATTGCATCTTTCCAATTATTGGATAAATCGATTATAATTGGTGATTGATTTTGATTTCCATAATTTTCGCTTGTTTTTGGACGAATTATGATTCGTCCTTTGTCTAATGATAAACCGAATAATATGTCTCTATTTGGAATTTGAATTGGATTTGAAGCACTTAAATCATAAGGTATGGCTGAAAAACCAAAATAACTAGTAAATAATGTACTCTCTGAAAAATCGATTTCATAATTTGTTTGATTAAAAGGTTTATAAATATCAAAACTAAATACAATTTTTGAATTTACATAATCGATTTTTGTATTTTGATTTGCGGTTGTAACATTAAAGATTCCACCTGGTCTTAAATTTAATGTAGTATCGCTCACTGTTTTTATTGTTGTATTGACAGAATTGATAAAATTGTTTAATGTATATCCGGGATTTTGTTGAGATTGTATATTAAATCTATAAGTGTTTTGTGAAACATTAAAATTTGGTTTTACACATGATAATTCAAAATAAGTATCTTGCGTTACTTCTATTAATGTGGATGTGAGAGGAATATCACCATAAACTGTATTTAAATTATATAAATCGTCTACGGTTGAAAAACCAAAACATGAACCGGCACCTGTCCATATTTTAATATATCCAGGTCCTGGTGTTGGGGTTTCTTGAAAATCAATCCGATATTTACTATTTTCAGTGAACACATCTACATTTAGATTCGTTCGGTTCATAATTAATGTCATTGTAAAAATACCGGATAAATCTCTCGTAATTGATGAAATTGTTGTGTCCAATAATGAATTTGTTTTTAATACATCCGCCAAATTATTATATATCGAATTTCGAGAATAATTACCGTCACTTAATGTCAAACTTATTTTATGGGTTTTCAAATCAGTAGTTCCGTTGTATTGTACAATATTAAAATAATTATTTGTAGAATCAATTGAATATCTTGTAGTTGTATTGTCATCCGACGTAATTGGAGTGTTAATAGATTTAATCTGGTATGATGATTGAGTATTATTTTTAAACCCAAGAGCATCGGCTGAAAGTAAATTATCACTCAATATCATGTTATAAGAGGTTCCATCATAATGTTTGAATAACTTTGTGCTAAGAGTCATTTTTGTGCTTGGAGTTGAATACTCAATTTTTGTACCATTCATACTTGTATCAATATAAGTTGAATATGAATTTGTTATTGCGTTATTAATTGCTGTTACAATATTTGTTGCAGTTGAATTACCTACATCATAATTTCCACTTGGAATTGCTATTTGTATATCATGATTTCCATTATTAATTCCTGGACTGTTTCCTTTAATATAAAAAAAATTACTACCAAATGAACTTCTTACATTATACCAGGTGATTGGGATATTTACTGAATATAAACGCATTGAAACTACATTTGTTATCGGTTCAGAGAGATTTAATACATATGTTGTTGGTAATGTTTTATCGCGATTCTCTCTGAATTTACTATCGATTAAAACCATTTTGAAATAAGTCTCTCGTTTGATTGGATTTATTTTTCCTTGAATATAATCCAAACTATTTGTTAATAAAACATCATTACTATAATTACCACTTGTCGAATATAATTGCTCTCCACTTAATCCTTGAATTATCTCTCCACTCAATCCTATTTGTTTTTGTTCATTTACATCAGTTGAATTTGTGTTTTGGTCTCTTAACCCTCTATCTAATGTTTGAATTTTATTAATTACAGTAGGTGATTCTTCTAGATAAGTCTCTTCGAAAAAATGGTCATATATATTATTGAAAAATTTTGAGAGTTGTTTATTATTTTGATATTTATTTATTAATGATAGTATTTTGATTTCCAATTCACGGTCGGTAGGACTGGATGAAAATCCCAAAATATCATATAATTGACTCTCTGTATATTGTGTTATATTATAATCAGTATCTATCATTTCACTGTATGGTTTGAAACCCTCTTGTTCTTCATCTTCATCTTCATCCTCTTCTTCATTATTCTCTTGTTCATTATCCTCTTCTTCATCATTATTTTCTTGTTCTTCATATTCTTGTTCTTCATCATCTTCTTCAATATAATTATTGGAGGTGTTTTCAAAATACATTATATTGTTAATATAGTATATTTTTTTATTTTATCTAAATCGTAAATTGTTTTCGAGTTTGTTTTCCGGCAAATTTTACGATTTTCTTTGTATGTTTTTTTGAACCATGATTGAGAATAGATTTGATAGAGGATTGTTTATGACGATTATTCTCTTTGAATAAGAAAAATAAACAATTAATGTCTTGAAAGATACTGAGTGTTTTTGGAAATTCAATATCTTGTATGATTGGATATTTTTTAATATATTTTTCATATTCTAAATGATGTATTGGCTCTTCTAATTGATTAAATAATGGAATTTTATCAAAATCGATATCTAAATAGAAAGTAAGTAGAGAATCGAATTCATAATTGATCTCTTTAAAAATGTTTTTTTGATGAATAATATCGATGAGATTTTTTTCATGAATGATAGAGAGATTATTTTGGAAATTATATTTTTCTTTATGAATAGAAACAATTTCATTCTCTCGATTGATATAACAAAAATGACAAATGATTGATTCGGGTGTTTCCAAATGAATATGATGATTCATTTCTAAAAGTTGTTTTTCTTTTAGTAACCATGAAAATGGGTCGTTATCTTCCATAAGATATATATTTTTCTTATTATCGATGGAAGAAACGTAGTATCAAGGTTCTTATTCTAGTTGGAAAAGAGGCATTTGTTGACCCTTATACAAGAAGGAATCCATCGGTACCTCCTATATGGCAATTGATCTCTCTGTTTCTTCCGGTGATTATTTAAAACTCAAAAAATTAAAACAACTTTATAATGAAACTCCAGTTTCTTACGAAATCAAAATTGGACGTACTGGTTTAAAAGAAGTAATAAACACTACATGTTCCAAAGATTTAAGAGGTCGTTCAGACATTCTTAAACTCAATAATATTTCTTTAGGAAATGCAAACTTTACTCAATGTCCCGCAAATACATATGAAGGTTCTCTCACAGTAAAACCAATTATTTATGGAACTCCTATATATTCAAATCCTCTCTATTGGAAAAAAAATGAAACATTAAGAACTCGTTATTATAAATCATGTGCGTGTTATATTATGAATAAAATCAAGTTAACCAGTCAATCTGGCTCTCAAATATTCTTTAATGGAAACGTTAAGAAACAATAAAATTGAATTAGAAAACATATATTACTATCTTCATAACAATTTGAAAATTATTATGAAACTTCAAACTTTGACATCGTTCTATATTATCATTATTGCTTTCATGTTATACAAACGTGTATATTCTCTGCCAAATACAAAAACTTCTTTACGCGGAAGTATCACAGGAACAGATAAATGTAAAAAATTAACAACCACATTGAGTCCGCCGAAAAAACAAATTCTGACAAGTATAAAACCAGCATTAAAAGTGGTACGTTCAGATATAATTTCAGATATTAGTCGAACTTATAAAATGACACCCTTAGAAATCAGTAAATGTATTAATTTATATTAGGAATGGAATATTCACCATTAATTACTGAAATATTTATTGGAATTTGGGGTATTTTAGGTATTGCGTCTTTTTTCATGTCTATCTATTGTTTTGGATTTAATTCATCTCTTGGTAGTAAAATCGGTGGATTAATAATAGCAATGTTTTTTGGACCTCTGTATTGGATTTATTATTATATGATGAATAATTATTGTCGATAACCCTTATCCTCGGTTTTTGTCTCTCTTAAAAAATTATAATAATATGTATAATTTTTTGAATTTGATTAATGAAAAGAAAACATTCATTACACAAACATTTGCGAATTTACTGATTCAACTTGGAATTACTTATTGGGTTGCGTTTAAAGCATCTATCGGAACTGTAAATCGATATGGTATTTTCGGTGTTTTAGCTCTTTTTATTACACAAATATGGATTATTTTCTCTTTACATGAAACCAAAAATTTAGGTGTACAATTTGCTCTTTTTACAGTATTCTCTGTAATATCAGGCATGTTTTTGAATTTCGTTAAAGACAGAAATTATAATGCGGTAAAAACGGCAATTCAAGTGGTTGCATTGGTTTTTAGTGTAATGTTTATATTTGGAGTAGTTTTATTATTAGGAGGTATTTTATTTGGAAGAACGACATTATTGATTATGTTGTCACTTTTGATTTTGTATATTATTATGGGAATTTTTGGAGGTTTTAAATCGATTGCTACATTTGGTTTCCTATTATTTGCGGGGTTTATTGCGATAGATACAAATATGATGTTACAAGAAAACTATGATAAAACACATACACCTATTAATGCTTCGATGAGATATTATTTAGATATATTGAATTTATATAAAATTGTGAGAGGTAGTAAACGATAAATTATTTTTTTCTTTTTTGTGTATTTTTTTTTGGAGATGTTTTATTCGGGGTCATTGCGTCCAATGTTATATTATCTAAATTGATTGTGTCAGAAGTTGAAGGTTGTGAAGACAATAATTTTTTATCGGAATTAATTTTATTTTTCATATATTTTTTCATATATTTTTCATTTGGTTTCAAAAATTCAAACACATGTTCTTCAACTGACCCAAGAATATTACCTTCTCTCGGGTTGATTTTATGTTTTAGTATAGATAACATATTGGATTCAACGGTTTTCTGTGTTTGCATATCTCTAATATTTTCGCCTCTATAGTAATTATCACCCATACCGAACATAGAACGAATATTTTTATCGTTTACACCTTGTATAGAAAATAAATAATCAAACGCTAATTCTTCATTTGTGTGTTCATTGAATGCTCGTGCGTTGTCAAACATACTATCCATGTTTGTATTTTTTGATACATTCCAAGAGTCTAATCGTTGATTAAACGTGAATGCTCTCCCAAACATAGAATTCATATTGGTAACTTTCGACACGTTCCAACCGGGCTCATTATCAGTCTGACCTAATGGTTGATTAAACGCTGATGCTCCATAAAACATAGCACTCATATTTGTAACATTTGAGACATTCCAACTATTTAATGGTTGATTAAAATTTTCAGCCCAAAAAAACATTTCTTTCATATTGGTAACATTTGAGACATTCCAAGGGTTTAATGGTTGATTAAAAGATTCCGCATGAAAGAACATTTTTTCCATATCGGTAACATTTGAGACATTCCAAGAGTCTAATGGTTGATTAAACGCTGATGCTCCAGAAAACATTTCTTTCATATTGGTAACATTTGAGACATTCCAATTATTAATAGACCTATTGAAATTTTGTTTACCTTTAAATAATCCTGACATATCTGTAATGTTTGAGACATCCCACGTATCGATATCTCCATATTTTTGTATTGCGTCAACACTATTTTCACAATATTCATTTACTGCTTTTTGCAATCGATTTTTTTTATTAAATACGTTGGGAGGTTTACTTGGACGTCCAGAACCTCCTTTTGTTTTTTGCGTTTTCTTTATTCTATGTTGGATGCGTTTACTTATTGGCATATAGAATATTATATGTTTTTTTTTGTATTCCCACCATGACAATTTTATTCTCTCTTGAATGAGAGAATAAAACTAGACATTCATATCTGAATGTCTAAACCACTTAAACGGGGTCGTAAAAGAGGGGGGAACCTTGGTTCCCCTACTTTAGAAATCAACAAGACGAATAAGGAGAGGAGCAGTAAGGACACGAGTGATATTGGTGTTAGAAGCAGTAGTATTCTCAGTGAAACCAGCACCATAAGTGAAAGAGGTAGATTGAGAGATAGCAGTGTTAACACCGTTGGTAGCACCGATGTTATTGAGAGGAGAGAATGACTCAAGGTCAATGTCTAATCTCAAAGTAACAGTAGTACCAGCAGGAACCCAAATCAAATCCCCGGCAATGAAACCATCAGCAACACCATAGTTAGTATTATTATTAGTATCAATGGCGGTTCCATCGGCAGTAGAAGCGGTAGAAGGGGTTCGGTTTCCAAAGATATTGGCATCGACAACATTTCTGAGGAGATTGCTGATATTGGAAATAGTGATAGAACCAGAGAGGTCTCTGATAAAAGAACCAAGACCATTAGCGGCTTGTCCCGAGATTAATGCCATGAAAGCATCGGCATCGAAAACACCTCCATTGATATCGAATTCAGAAGCAGCATTGAATAAAGAAGAGAAACCTCCATCATATCCGAAATAAGTCTTGACATAGTTAACAAAATCAGAATATAGAGTGCTATAATTTCCAACAGAAATGACTTGAGAAGCACTCATACCAGAAACAAATTCAGCAGCAGTAAGAGTAATAGAATCAGTAAGAAGAACATCATTCACAGTGTCAAAATAACTTCCAAGAGCAACAGTGAGAGAAGCATTTTTAAGTCCATTAGCATTGGTGGTCTTAGTAATGCCGAGTTTAGCATTGAAAGTAGCAACATCGAATTTCACTTGGAGAGCATCAGTAACATCATACTGATAAACAGCGCTCGAATCTCTTAATTTAATGGTATCAAAACCTTGGTCCATTACGAAACCTCCGGTGGCATTAAAAGCATAAACAGCACCAGTATAAGTACCAGCGTGAGAGGCATCATTTTGCGAAGGCGAAAGAGTAGTAGGGGTGGTAGTAGTTCCAAGAGTAGACATCTTTGTTATATCTTATAAAAAGATAAAATCTTATACAAAAATTATAAATCATATAACATTTTAAAAACAAGACAGAAAGAAAAATTCGAATTATTTGTATCTAAAATACGTCCATGATCATCAAATACTTGTATTCTTAATTTTGTAATATCGACTGGACCGAAATATTTTCTCTCTTCGGTATAGAGTTTTAAATCGGTTTCCATCATTAAACTGAAATAAGAACCCTTCACCGAAATTCTTCCTAAAATATTCGGATTCATAATCGATTTATTAAACGCAGATACAAAATGATTATTTACACTATTATTAAAATCATCGACTGCTAAATATAAGTAACGAATTGCGGCAGGTTCTATTAATGTTTCTGATGTATAAGTATTGGCACCTCTATATTTTGCTTTTATAAAACCCAAATTATAACCGATTTTGGTGCTGATTGGAACAATATCTGGTTTACCATCAATGCCAAGTGTAAAATCTAGAGTAATTGTTTGAATCGTATAATTAAGAGTTCCATAAGGTGCTAATAATACTTTTCCAGTTCCAGAACCGGATTCCGAAATATCAAGAGAAAATTGCACATAATTAAAAATACTATTTATATCAACTGGTGTATTATCCGGATTTTTTGGAGCTAATAATAGATTAATTTGATTAATAAGGTCAGTTGCATTATAATTGCCATCGGGGATAATAATTGTTTTGCTTTCTTCGAAAATCTCTCCACCTTCAACTAATTGTTGTGTTGCACTAATATTTAAATAATTATTGCCGTAAGAAGAGGATATTCCATAGAAAGATACTGGAAATTCAAAAGCAGTTAATTGCATACTTACTACTTTACTGAATTTCATAGGTAAATTAAACATGAAATCAGTGGATTTGGTATTATAAATATTATCACGAAATCGAGTATCTACATTCAAACATTTACTTATAATACGTGTTTTTAATGGATTTAAATTGCCGGCAAAGTATTCGCTTGGCATAGTGTAAACTGGTTGAACCGGCTCTCGTGTGGTTAATTCATCACTTCTGGGAGGTGGAATAAGAGAGGCTGGTGTATTTGGAAAAGGGTCTAATTGTGGGCGATTTTGAAGAGTTGTTGGTTTGTTTTCAGAACGTGGACATTTGGCAATAATAAGCCAATCTTTGGCTCTTTCAAGAAAATCGATTAGGTCAGCTTTAAATCTTTTATGAATATGTCCACTATTTAAAAGTGCTGTACGTAATTCATTTTCTCTTAATTCGACATCTTCTTTTTTATAATTTGTTTTTCCTTTGAATTTGAAAAAAGCCTCAATATCTTGAATTGTATAATTATTAATATTCAAATCTAAGTTTTCCATTATTTTCTTGTTTATAATATAATATTATATTCTTATATTATATCAATGTCAGCAAGTAAATCATTGATGACAAATGTAAAATCGGCTGCAAAATCGATGGTAAATCCAGTAAGTACAGCAGCACAACAGGATTTACAATTTAGTATGAATACATTAAATATATTAAATACGATATCGACTGATTATACAGGAAATATGAATATGCGTAAATATTTGAATATACCGGATGATCAAGGTGCATATTTGGCATTAAATGATGCTGTAGTTACTGAATTATTACGTATAAAAAATACAACATTAAAGACGTTATTTAAAATTACAAATGATGGGCTTGTAGGTTCTCTTCATAGTAAAGAATTAAATCAACAGAATATAGATTTACAATTACGTGTTGCTATGTTACAAAAGAAGAATGATGATATATTATCAGGAAAGAATACACATTCCGCAATAGGAGGAGATTCGGCATCTGGACAATTCGAATTGAAGAAGACGTTTAAATTGGCACCATTATACAGTTATTATATATATTTGTATGGATTACCGGCATTTGGTGTAGGATTTGAACCGGCGAAATTAACATTATTGTCGACGATTTTGAAGAAATATGGAATTGACCCGTTTAAATAGAAGAGTATAACTTTATTTTCTACATTTTTTAGAACGTCTATATTTTTTACATCGCTTAGTTCGGTTTTTTCCACCACGTTTACCGAGAAATTCTGCACCGGGACCTTCTGTATAAAGCGTGCGGTTCATTGTGTAGATAAAATCTTGAATATCAGAGGGAATTCGAATTAATGAATTTATGTGTTTTAGTTCGTTATCGCTCTTAGATAATAGTCTCGTTAGTTTGGGGATTAGAGTGTTTTCAATAAATTGGTGTGATTTTGTTAAAGAAGATAATAAATACTGAATAGAAATGTTTTGATATTTTTCTAAAAACTCATTGTCTCGTCTTATCATAAATTTACGTAATGCGCAATACCAAATATCTTTAATAAGAAATTCTGAAAAATCATTCATATAAGAATCGAAAAATGTTTTTAAAACCGCAATATCTGTGTCAGTTAATATAACATTTCTTAGACAAGTTCCTTCAAATATTGTTGTATCAAAATCTAAATCTGTGTGTGTTGTTTTTATTGTTTTTGGAATAATCCGAAATAATTTTCCTAACTTTCTCATAAATCTAGTTAACTTACTTTTGGGTTTTCTATGTGTTGTACCTAAAACACGCGCATTTTTCTCTGGATATACTATTTCACCAAAATCGACTTGTATATCTTCTGGTTTTATGTGGGTATCAACTTGGTCTGAATGAGGTATGTGAGATACATCTGTTCTTATTCCATTATTATAAACAGTTGCCTCTATTGGTTCTTCCATTTATATAATAATAATAATAATATTTTTGTAGTAGAAAAGAGTTTATTTATAAAAGATTATTCTCATTTTAATAATTATGAGAATAATTTCTCTTTATTTATTGAAAATTGCCCATGTAATTACTGTTTTAGTGGTTGCGTTTGGTCCATTTTTTATTCGGTTTCGACCTCTCCTATATCTCTTGATAGCATTTAATATATTTACTGTTTCAGGTTGGTATATTCTTGGATATTGTTTTGTAACACCGATAGAAGAATGGTTAGAAGGAAAAGAAAAAACAGAATCAAATACAGAAACAAAATCATTTATATCGATTTGGTTGGAGAGATTTTTTCCTTTTATAGATGAATCATGGATTCGTTATTGTTTTTCTATTATGCCAGCGATTAGTACTTTTGTCTCTCTGTTTGTTTTGTATAAAATGGATAAGATAGAGGAAAAAGCAAATCTTCATTTAGAATTGGATAATATTGATGAAATTTTATAATTTCTATTTTTATTCATTTTTTTGTTTCTAGTTTTTCTACCACCTTTTTTACTTTTACGGGTTTTTAAATGTTTAGTAATTAGTTTTATTATATTATTCCTTTGTTTGTCTCTTTTGTCTTTTTCTATTAAATGTTCTGCATATTTTTGAGTTTTGGTTGGTTCAATAAAACTAAATATATTAGTTTTTATAGTTGCATCTAATCTTGGTCGAGATTGTTGAAGTTTGTTTAAACTATTTGAAGCTATTGTTGAAGCTAATTTTGAAATTTCTTTATAAATATTTTGTATTTTTTGTGCGGTTTCCTCTCTATTTTGCATATTATACATATTTTCAAACAATGGTTTGATTTCAGAACTAGATTTGTTCCAGTTCCATTTGTAAAATGTGTACGCCAAATTACCAACACTCAACGAATCACAATTGCAAAACATACAATTCATATCTGTCATACTTGATACATTCCAAGAGTCTAATGGCTGATTAAATGATTTTGCTCCATTAAACATATGGGTCATAATAGTAACATTTGATACATTCCAACTATTTAATGGTTGATTAAACGCCGTACAATTCTCAAACATACTTCTCATATTTGTTACATTTGATACATTCCATCTATTTAATGGTTGATTAAATCTGGTACAACCACTAAACATACTTCTCATATTTGTTACATTTGATACATTCCAACCAGGGTGCGCGTCATCGACATGCCCTAACGGTTGATTAAATGATCTTGCTACACAAAACATCCAACTCATATTTGTTACATTTGATACATTCCAAGATTTTAATGGTTGATTAAATTCTATACAACCATAAAACATATTTTGCATATTTGTTACGTTTGATACATTCCACGTACTAATATCTTCATTAAAAATTACTTCTTCGAACATTTGGTTGTTATAAGGTTTCATATGTTCAGAAGAACTGCTAAATAAGTTAGACATATCATCAATTCTTGAAACATCCCAAGTATTCATTGGTCCATATTCTTCAACTTTTATAAGTATCTGAGGGTCGTGTGTTTTTCTGTGTTTTACCATACCAACTTCTGTAATTGCTTTTAATAATTCTGATTTTGTGTTAAAGACATAATTTGACATTTATAATTGTATAATAGAGAGAATTTTATTCTTTTCTTCTTCGGTGAATCTGATTTTTTTAGTAATTGATATGAGATTTTGATATGTTTCTGGCTCTCCGATTTGACAGTAATTATATTGTAATTGTTCATAATCAGCGAAAATAGAATCCAAAAATATGTACAGTTCTTGAATCGATGAATCATAATTGGCAACCCGTTGTATTTTCTCTCGAATAGTTCGAAGAGAATCAATTCTTTCTGTTGTCATTTTGGCGATTTCTTCAAAATAGAGTTGATTTTCTTTTTCTTCTTGTTCCAATCTACTTTGTTCTAATGCCAAACGCATTTCATTTTCAGTATTATATCCAAGAGGTGGTTGATAGTGATTATTATAGTTGATTAAACGTTCACGTCGAACAGGGTCCGGATTGCGCACAGGTTCGTCTTCAAAGTTAAAGTTGTTCATGATTGTTGTTTTCAGTTTTATTATGGATTTTAAAATGCATAATAGAAATTCAATTTCAAGAAAGAACCTACGGTTCTCTCTAACTCTCTCCCTTTATTTTGTTAAATATTTATTTTGCGTAATACTTTTTCAGTAGTTTCGAGAGCCCCTTCAATCCATTGTTGATTTTTTTCGGAAATATGCTCTCCACAAATATACACTGGTATTTTATTAAAAGGTTGAATAAGTTCTCTCGAAAGTGTGTGACTATCTGCTCCAACTAACCAATAACCTACTCCATGTGGCCAATAAAACATTTTAGTATGTGTTGGTTTATTGGTTCTTATACCAAATGTTTCATAATTCAAGTGAGAGATTTCTGTTTTGATACCTTGTATTCCTTTTTCTTTATTTAAATCTCTCCAACGATTGGCATAAATAGAATCCGTATAAGATGACATAATAATACCTCTTTCTTTATCGATAGGAATTACATATCTTAACATATTATTAGTGGTTGATTTCCTTATTGTACTAAACCAAACATGATCATTTGTTTTAGTGTTATATTTCGAATAAATACGACAAAGAGGAAAGGATTTAATATGTCGAAGTTTATAAGAGATGGGAGAGAAAAAAGAGATACGTTGTAATGCTTCTACTGGTAGAGCACATATACATTGATTGCATATATAAGTATATGTATTCGTTTCAATAATAATTTTACGATTATCTCTAGGGTCTTGTGGATATCGAATGGAAGAGACTTGTGTAGATGTATGTATTTTATCTCTCAAACGTGATTCAAGTTTATGGATGATTTGTGAGAGGCCACCTCTAAGAGAGAAGAATTGTTTGGCAGAATAATGTTTTTGATATAACTGTCGGAAACTAAGAAGATTCATCTCTCGCAATTCGACATAATAACCGAAAGAATCCATAATATGTTTGAGTTGTTTGTCGGTTAGAATGTGAGAGGCATAATCATGAAAATTAGTATTGATAAGTGTTTCAGGTGTTTCATTATTAGTGCTCTCGAATACTTTTTCAATAAGTTGAGAGGTAGTAGAATTCGGATGATTAACACCTTGACTATATTTGGGATAATAATCAGTATCTGTGGAGTTAATAGGAATAATGTGTTGGTCTAAATGAAGTTCTTTGAGGAGAGATATAAGATGTTTATGGCCGGCGTGAAAACGTCCGGCCCCTGCTTCAATATGTCCGAAAATGGGGTCATGATAGGTGTCAATTCTGCCTCCGACATTATTATGTTTTTCGAGGATAAGAAAATTATTAGAATAGAGACGATAACCGGCATACAGACCGGCAATACCACCTCCGATAATGATAGTATCTTTTTGTATGATTGTTTTTTTCATTGTTTTTATGTGAATATAATATATTTTATATATAATATATTCATAATAAGGATGCTAACAATAAATAATGCACTTGAACTTTATAAATATAAGTCATTGGGAAGGCTATGAGTTATTAGTAAAATGTTGATTCCACAGAATCCAAATATTCAGCCGGAAGGACTTTTACCGGAACATTATTTTATATTGAAATATGGATATGTAAATTATTACAAGAGATATAATTCGAGTCGTGGTGAAGAGGATGTTAAATTCTAAACAATAATGATGTTTATTTAAAATCTCTTATGATATTAATGAACAATATTATACAAATTGTATTAGGTTTTATATTAGCAGATTTAATAGTTGGTTTTTTTCATTGGTTTGAAGACAGTTACTTAGATTATTGCATAGATTTTCCAATTTTAGGTCAAATTTCAAAAGATAATGAATTGCATCATTATTTCCCCAGAAGTATAATTGCTTATAATTATTTTGAACATGTATCGGTAACAATACCAATAATAGTAATAATATTTTCAATATTATATTTAATTAACAAAAATATATTCACATATAAATATAAATATTTTTTCATTTCTTTTGCGTTTTTTTGCACAGTATCAAATATAATACACAGATATTCACATATGAGACAATGTGAAACAAATATAATTTTACAGTTTTTGCAGTATACAGGTATATTTTGTTCTCATGAGCATCATTCTTCTCATCATGTGAATCCAACACAAAAGTATTGTGTTATATCTGAGTATAATAATTATATTCTAGACAATATTAATTTTTGGAGAGGTATGGAGAATATGGTATATATATTAACAAATATAAAACCGAATAGAAAACAAGCATATGATAGTTATTCTCCAATACATAATCATATGCATAAGAACGCAAAATTAGTATGTCCTGATAAACCTACAAGAGAAGATGTTGAGATGCTTATTAAAAAATTAGATGATTATAAAAAATGTAAGAATCGATAAAGATGTGTATATTATAGAACCATACATTGAGTGTCGTGTTGATAAAAATGTTTAGATATATATATGAGAAAAACAAAGAGAATATTAAGTGTAAAGCGATTGACTCGAAAACAAAGAGGTGGAAGTTCATCGAAATCTCCAACACCTCCTCGTTTACCATATTTTGGAGAATTTATACAAAATGAAAAAGATGCGAAACAGTTTATAAAATCGTTTTATCACGGCGAATTGAAAGGAGTTGAACAAAAAGAGAAAAAACAGTTATATAAAATGTCAGATTTAATAGTAGGTTTAGACAGAGATGAAGTTTATAAGATATTATCAGAATGGAGAAAGTATTCTCCGAGAGATAATGTGAGAGAACACAAGTTTGTAGAAGAAGTATTATATAAATTAAAACCTGAATTAAAAACGGCATATTCTTTATTGTCAACAGGTGATGAAAGACTTCCCAAAAACATTAAAGAGCATATAGTATCGATGATTCTAGGAAAAACTCCAACAAAAAAATAATTGTTTTCCAGTTATAATGGTGGGAAGTCGTCAATTTTTAATCATAGTTATATAGTTTTTGATAATTGTATAGAGTTATTAAAACGCAAACGCGGTAAGAAATTAATAATATTATATATATTTTTGTTCTCTTATTATTTTTGTATTTTTGGTTGGCCGATGATAAAAGTAATTATAATGGTCTTTATAAAAAAATGGGACCCAAAGGGTCCCATTTTTTACAACAAGGTTTATCTCTATGAAATACACCCAATTATTCTCTCACATAACTATTTTTATTTCTCTCAAATACTTTTATAATATTGTTTTTCGACGTTGAGTATATCTCTTTTTTGTTCTCTTCTTTATCGTTGTTTTGCCACCTCTCGAAATGTCATTTGAAATAATATTATTTAGTTCGTTAATAATGCTTAAGAGTTTATCATCATCCATTGATAGATAATCAAATCTTCTTAGTATATTATTAATATTAGTCATTTGGGTATCCGTAATAGTTGGTATATTTTTATTTTTAGTATCTTTAATAGTTGACTTTATCATTTTTTTAAAATATTCTGCAGCAGTACGATGATTTCCGTCACCGAATACTTGAAATATAATAATTAACGCAGAGATAACAAAATAAAAATGATGTTTATTAGAGTTACGAATAATAGTTAGTCTTTGTTTAATTTCTTCATTATCAAGTTTGATTGATTCTAATTCTTTCCATCTTTCGAATCTATCTCTTCCTTTCGAAAACAAATTTTCATTGTTGTTTTTAGAATAATATTGATACCACTCATCATCGTTATTCATGGATACATTTTGGCAAACGGGATGTTGAGTGTTTTTATTACATAAAACAATTCGACTGTTGATTTGTTGTGTTTTGTTAAATTCTATTAAATCATTATACAAATTTGTTTTACTCATAATATATTTTTTTTATATAATGAGTAGAGAAATATTTTCCATTTATTAGATGCTTTTATTCAAAATTGAACAAATCGATATTAGTCAATAATAGTAACAATATTTGAAATTGTTATTATGAATTCTGAACATGAATATCATGACGATATGTGTCGTCTTGTGAAATTGGTGGTATCTAGTGAAATTGTAAGAATGAGAGAAGAATTCTCTCATCAATTGGAAAAAGAAAGAAAAGAAAAAGAAGAATTATGGGAAGTGATAGGTGTGTTGAGAGATGAATTGAATCGTATTGAGAAACAGAATCGAATTGAACATACATTGGTTGCAAAAAGTATATTGGAGTTGAGAGATATGATAGAGAAATCATTTTCAATTTGTATTGGTAGAACAAGAGATACAAATAGGAATGTGCTTGTTCCGAAGGATGTTATGGAGGCAACAATGGATGAAATTGAAGAGGCGCATCGTGGTGAGTTATTTACAGGATTAAGACTGAAAGGTATTAGTACTGATAATATTTATGAATTGATGAGTTTGAAGAGAATAAAGGGATTGAAAAAGGTGATAATGAATAATGGATATAGGTTTGAAAATAATGGTGTAGAGATAGAGTCAAAACGTGAAGTGGCAAAAATTTTGGAAGAGATGGGTATCGAGGTTTATTTCACGGTGAAGAGAGATGACGGAACAAGCGAGTATACAAAATGGTGATAGAATTGTTATATAACAAAATTATAAAACAATAGATTATTTGGCATTAATTGTATTGCATTGTTGATGTCTTACACATCCTTTTTTATGGGCAGCGAGAGACCTTTTATTTGGAGCCTGAAATGTTTTACATATATCACATTTCATAACTCCTCCATCATTGTTATCAGTATCTTTTGGAAATTTGGTGCTTAGTAAAATATCAAGTTCGGGTAAAATAAAAGAATTGTTAATAAATTTAATAATATTAGAATGGTCTTCGTTTAGTTTTTTAATAATTGCTTGTTTGGTTACTAAAAGTGATTTGAATTCATTGTTAATTTTTATAAGGGTTTCATGGTCAATGGTAAATCCATTATTAATAGGTTCATTATCATCATCATCACAATCAAGTTCAATAATCTTGAGTTTTGATAGTTTATCGTGAAGTTTGTCAATTATTTCTACGGAAAGATGAATGATGTCTTTCGAATATTTTACATTGTGTATATAGAGTAATATTTTATCATTATTGATATCAATTTGAAAATTTTCTTTTGATGTGATACCTGAACTTTGAGAGAGGAAAATGCCGTGATAGTTATTAGAGTCGATATCTCTAACAAACTTTTCAACTTCTTGTCGATTGACGTTTGCTTCATAGTCTTTATTTTCAAATAGAATGCTTGGTTTATCATTGCGTTTTAATAAAATATCACAGCAAGCAGTAGTTCTGGCCGTTGAAATAACCTCTCCGGATGGAAATAGCGAATTCAATACAGATTCAAGATGATTCTGTTCTAGATTACCTTTATGAGAAGATGCTTTGTATTTATTCAAAAAGGTTGAGAGGTCGTTAAATATGATATCTTGACGTTGTTTATTAAGACTATTGCTCTCTCGTAGATTTGATATTTGAGTAATGATTGGATTTTGTATATTTTGAATAAGTGTTGAATACTTGAGGTCAAAAGAATTCATGTATGTTTGAAGAATTTCGTTTGTCGATAGTGAAAAACTCTTAGAATTATCTCTCTGAAGATTGGAAATAATTTGTTGCGTATCTCTAGCGATGTTATCTTGGAAATCTCGTATAACAGTTTTAATATGAACTTGAATATTGTCTGGAATACTTGAGATTGCTTGATTTGTTTTTTCGAATAATAATAGATTGTTTTTCTCAATAAGATTTGTTAGTTTGTCTGTTTTGTTTTCAACAATAGAAGAAATGCTCTCATTATAGTCTCTCTTAATCTCATTGAATCTTGAAACAATATCATTGCCTATTTTATTTAATCCAATTATCATTTGTTGAATATTTGTATTGATTGCCGTCATATTTCCTTTCATATCATTAAATGATGAAGAAACTGAAGTATCAAAAGTATTGAGTTGAGTTTTAATGCCATTCAACAAAAGGTTTTGCTCGGAAACTGTCGATAAAATTTGGTTATTTAATGCGGTATTAAGCGATGACGATAAATCGTTTGAAAATCTCTCAACAAAGTCATGAAAAATAACACACATATCTTCGAATTTAAGATGAGGATGCTCTTTATAAAAAGTCCATATCTTTTTATTGTTAATGGTAAGGATATAGTTTGGTACTTGAGTTGTCATTGTTTTTATATATTTTATTATTATATTCTTTTTATATTTATTTACTTCTAAAATAGAGTTTTACATACATTGTAAATT
>Ga0255210_1000273_pt1 | contig 21165 bp, 22 predicted proteins | sample Miss_Yuk_RepA_8d_FD_188422 | JGI IMG/M metagenome (GOLD analysis project Ga0255210, IMG submission 188422) | Freshwater microbial communities from Mississippi River, Louisiana, United States - Miss_Yuk_RepA_8d | ecosystem: Environmental > Aquatic > Freshwater > River | place: USA: Louisiana...
GCCGGGCTCCGTCTTCAACATTTCCGTGAACGTCTCCGATGCAGGTGCCTCCACACGAGGCGACAACGCTGGCGGTCGTGACCTGGGTCAGGCAGTGGCCAACGCGGTACGCCAGGAGTTGCTCGCGCAAAAGCGGGCCGGAGGTTTGCTCGACAGCAGGAGGGCTTTGTAAATGGCGGTGTTCACATGGATCCCTTCCTTGGGTGCCAGTCTGGCCATGCGGCCCAATGTGCGCCGTGTGGCTTTTGGGGATGGCTATGAGCAGCGCCTGGCCTTTGGCATCCACACCCAAGCCGAGGTCTGGACGCTGGAGTTTCGCGGACGAACCACGCAGGATGCCGGTGCCATCGATGCGTTTTTGCGCGCTCGCGGGGGTGTGCAGGCCTTTGAGTGGACCACCCCTGCAGGCACTGCGGCCAAGTTCACCTGCGAGGAGTGGAGCCGCTCGGTGGATGAGCCCAACGTCGAAACGGTGCGGGCCACGTTCAGACAGGTGTTTGATTTGTCATGACCGAGTCCATTCAAACCAGTCCGGCGATCACCTCAGAAATCCAGAAACTTGCCCCCAGTGCTGTGATCGAGCTCTTTGTGCTCGATTTATCGCTCTTTGGGCAGGGACCCGTACGCTTTCACGCAGGGACCAACGCCCTCCTGCAGCGTGTGGTCTGGCAAGGCCACGCCTATGAGGCGTTTCCGATCCAGGTAGAGGGCTTTGAGTTCAACGGTGGCGGGCAGGTGCCCCGTCCCCGGTTGCGGGTGGCCAATGTCACGGGCTCGATCACCGCTCTGGTCCTGAGCTACCAAGACCTGGTGGGTGCCAGGATCACCCGCAAGCGAACCCTGGCCAAGTACCTCGACGCGGTCAATTTTGAGGGCGGCGTGAACCCGACAGCAGACCCCATGGCCGAGTTTGCTGACGATGTGTACTGCGTTGACCGCAAGTCGCGTGAAGCGCGCGAGGTGGTCGAGTTCGAGTTGGCTGCATCCTTTGATTTGGAGGGCGTCAGCTTGCCGCGCCGTCAGATCGTGCAAAACGTCTGTCCTTGGTCCTACCGGGGTGCCGAGTGTGGGTACACGGGCAGCGCGTATTTCAACGCCAGCGATGAGTTGGTGAGCAGCAGGGCGCAGGACACCTGCGGCAAACGCCTGGCATCTTGCCAGAGGCGATTTGGGACGAATGCTGAGCTGCCCTTCGGTGGCTTTCCTGCCGCTGGTTTGTTTCGATGATGGCTCAAGGCAATCCTTGAATGAACTCAATCCATGAATGAAGTCAATCAGTCTTTGGCATTGGCCCACGCCGCGCGCGAGTATCCCCGGGAAGCCTGTGGCTTGGTGATTATTCAAAAGGGCAGGCAGGTGTACTTCCCCTGCCGCAACATTGGCTTGGGGACCGATCAGTTCGTGATTCACCCGGAAGACTATGTGCAGGCCCATCACCAAGGTGAGATCGTGGGTGTCTTTCACTCACATCCGAATTTGCCTGCGCAGCCCAGCCAGGCCGATCGTGTGGCTTGCGAGGCCACAGGCTTGCCGTGGTTCATCGTTTCCTTTCCCGCCGGTCAGTGGGCGCAGATCAAGCCTGAGGGGTACGTTGCGCCCCTGGTAGGTCGTCAATGGGCACATGGTGTGCTCGACTGCTACGCCCTGGTTCGCGATTGGTACGGTCAGGAGCGGGGCATTGAGCTGCCGAACTTTGAGCGCTTTGACGAATGGTGGAAGCGCGGCATGAACCTGTACCTGGACAACTTTGGTTCGGCTGGGTTTGAAGTTGCTGATCTGACCGATCTCAAAGTAGGCGATGTGCTTTTGATGCAGGTGGCTTCACCGGTACCCAACCATGCATCGGTGTATCTGGGCGATGGTTTGATCCTGCACCACCTGCAGGGCAGGCTCTCCAGCCGGGACGTGTACGGCGGCTACTGGCAAAAGGTCAGCACCCACGCGTTGCGGCATCCAGATCTGCACCCGCATCTTTAACCATTTCCTTTACCGCTTTTTAAGCGGGTAGAACGAGTCTTGCGATGGCCACGATCCTTCTTCTCGGTGAACTGGGCAGGCGCTTTGGCCGTCGACATCAGATGGCAGTGGCCTCGGCCGCAGAGGCTGTGCGCGCCCTGTGCGCCAATTTCCCGCACTTCGAGCGCGAGTTGGTGTCCTCTGGCGAGCGGGGGGTGGGCTACCGTGTTCTGGTGGAGCGAGACGCCTTGTCGCTCGAGCGCCTGCATGAACCCACCGGTCAACAGCGCATCACCATCGCACCCGTGGTCTCCGGGGCAGGAGGCAACGGTTTGGGGCAGATCCTTCTGGGGGCGGCGCTGATCGCCGTGTCGTGGTGGAACCCAATGGGCTGGGCAGCAGCGGGTTCATTCCTGTCCCAAGCCACCCTGTATTCAGTGGGCACATCCATGATTTTTGGGGGTGTGGCCCAGATGATCGCACCCACCGCTAAAGCCTCCGATCCTTCTGAGCGACCAGAAAACCGCCCCAGCTACGTCTTCAACGGGGCCGTGAATACCACCGCCCAAGGTCATCCGGTACCCGTAGGCTATGGGCGAATGATCGTGGGCTCGGCCGTGATCAGCGCGGGCATAGATGTTGATGAAATACCTGTCGATGAAATACCCGTTGACGAGAGTCCTGTATGACGACGCCTCTGACACATCCAATGCCTTTGATCATCGGTGCAGGTGGTGGTGGCAAGTCCGGTGGGGGCAGTGCCCGGGTTGCACAAGAGGCCGCCGACAGCTTGCGCTCCAAAGCCTACGCGCGCGTGGTCGACCTGGTGAGCGAAGGAGAAATCGAAGGCCTGGTCCAGGGCTTGCAGTCGGTTTTTCTGGACGACACGCCTATCCAGAATGCCGATGGCAGCTACAACTTCTCCGGAGTCACACTGGAGAGCCGCCCGGGCACCCAGCAGCAGGGCTATATCCCAGGCTTTGCCTCGGTAGAAAACGAGGTCTCGGTTGGTGTGGAGTGCAAGTTCGCCCAGCCGGTCGTGCGCTCCATCACGGACCCTGATGTTGACGCTGTGCGCCTGAAGGTCAGCATGCCCGCACTGACCTTGCAGGACACCACCAACGGAGACTTGAACGGGACAACACTCAGCTATGCGATCGATGTGCAGTCGGCGGGCTCCGGTTTTGTACAGGTGGTTACCGATACGGTCTCTGGAAAAACCACCTCGCGCTACCAGCGCAGCTATTACGTGCCGCTGCCTGGCACTGGTCCCTGGGATGTGCGATTGCGCAGGCTCACCGAAGACGCGACCCAGAGCAGCCTGCAAAACAAAACCTTTCTGGACTCGTACACCGAGGTCATCGAGAGCAAGCTGCGCTACCCCAACAGCGCCTTGATGGCCCTGCGGGTAGATGCTTCGCAGTTCAATAGTATTCCCCGGCGCAGCTATGACTTGAAGCTGCTGCGCGTTCGCGTACCGTCCAACTACGTCCCTGAAACCCGGTCATACACCGGAATCTGGGATGGCACGTTCAAGGTGGCCTGGACCGACAACCCGGCATGGTGCTTCTATGACCTGGTGACCAGCACCCGCTACGGTCTTGGCAACTACATCCCAGAGTCTCAAGTGGGCAAATGGGCGCTGTACCGGGTAGCGCGTTACTGTGACGAGCTGGTGCCCGATGGTCTGGGCGGGTATGAGCCCCGCTTCACCTGTAACCTGTACCTGCAGACCCGTGAGCAGGCCTACAAGGTCGTGCAGGACATGGCCTCGGTGTTTCGGGGCATGGCCTACTGGTCCGGCGGTACCATCACGGTCACGCAGGACGCGCCGCAAGACCCGATCTACCAGTTCACCGCTGCCAACGTCATCGACGGAGAGTTCGCCTACCAGGGCTCATCTGCCAAGGCTCGCCACACGGTGGCCCTAGTCAGCTGGGTCGATCCGGAGGATTTTTATCGGCAGAAGGTGGAATACGTCGAGGACGTTGCAGGCATCGCGCGCTATGGCGTGGTGCAAGCCGATGTGGTGGCCATGGGTTGCACCTCGCGCGGTCAGGCCAATCGGGTGGGCAAGTGGCTGCTGTACTCCGAGCAGTCGGAGTCAGAAATCATCACCTTCCGCACAGGCCTGGAAGGGGCTGTGGTGCGCCCAGGCGATGTCATTCAGGTGGCCGATCCGAGCCGGGGCGGAATGCGCCTGGGAGGACGCATCGCAGCGGCTACCACCACCACCGTCACTCTGGACCAGGATTTGCCAGCCGACTTGCCTTGGAGGCTTTCGGTCATCTTGCCTGATGGCACTGTGCAAGAGCGGCAGGTGGGAGCCAACTTCAATGGAGCCAGCGGGCGAACGCTCATGGTGACCATTCCCTTTAGCATGGCACCGCAAACCGATGCCATCTGGGTGCTGGCTTCGACCATCATCGAGCCTCAGTTGTTTCGGGTGGTGTCAGTGGCCGAGCGCGATCCCGGTCTGTACGAAGTCACGGCCCTGGCTCACAACCCGGGCAAGTACGCCGCCATCGAAGAAGGCCTGGCGCTGCAGCCGCGCGCCCTCACGGTACTGTCGGACATGCCCGCAGTGCCCATGGGGCTGAGCATGCAAGAGAGCCTGTACCGGGTCAAAGACCGGGCGCAGGTGTTGGTGCAGCTGTCCTGGGCTGAAGTGCCAGCGGCCATCGCCTACCGGCTTTCCTACCGTGTGGGTGGCGGCAACTTCATCAGTTTGCCGCTGACCAGTGCCAATTACATTGAAATTCGAGATGCCCAGGAGGGCGATTACGAGTTCAGCCTGAGAGCCATCGGTATCACCCGCAAGGAAAGCGCACCCGCCACACTCAGCGCCACGGTGCTGGGCAAGACACTGCCGCCGTCGGATGTTTCCGGCTTTACGGTCCAACGCCGCATGTCCGATCTGTTGCTGAGCTGGGACGAACTGCCCGATGCCGATCTGGCGGGCTACGAGGTGAGGGTCGGGCCCGGCTGGGACGACGCCCAGCTGGTGGCCACCACCTCGGGCACGCAGATGGTCCACGATCAGGATGCGGCCGGGCACTACCCGTACCACATCCGTGCCTACGACACCTCGGGCCACTACAGCGCGCATGTCACCACCTTCGTGCTGACCTTGCTGGCCCCCGCCACGGTGCGTCAGTTCGATGTGGTGCAGTCAGCCAACCGGCTGGAGTTTCGCTGGCAACCCAACCCCGAGCCCGAGGTGGTGGGTTATGAGCTGCGCGAAGGGGCAGCCTGGGACGCATCGCTTTTTGTGGCCGAGGTCAAATCCACCAGCTACACGCTGCCCTCTGGCTTTGATGGTGAGCGCAAGTTCTGGATCAAGGCGATCGCCTCGCCCGGCATCTACAGCGACACGCCCACCATCGTCTCGACTGTGGTGGCCCAGCCTCAAAACGCCAACCTGATCCTTGAGCGAGATGAGCAGGCTGCTGGCTTTGCTGGCACCAAGCACTTCGCCTCGGTGGTCACGGTCAATGGCCGAAACGTGCTGCGCATGAACACCGGTGCACAAGTGGCCGAATACCTCTTTGAGCTGGATCTGGTCTCGCCGATCCGGGCGCAAAACACCTTGCTCAGCAGTTTGGGGGCGTCGGTCGACGACCGCACCACCTGGCAGGAAGCCAACTTTGTCTGGAGCGGTGACGCTGCCAGGCGGCAATGGACCTATGACGGTGCCATCGCCAACGTGGATGCGCGGTTCCAGATGGCGCGCCAGGATGTTTTGCACCCAGGTGAGTTGTACGGCTGGCGGCTCAGTGGCACGGTGATGGGCATCGGCAATCTGCAAGCGAACCCCTCGGCGGGTGTGAGCTACGGCGATGGCCGCTATGGCGAAGGGCTCATGGTCAAGGACACCACCCAGGTGGCCTGGGGCGTGAACATTCCTCAGGTCTTTCACACCTCGTTCTGGTTCATACCCCAAGAGGTCACGACTTGTGTGATTTGGAAAGCAACGGGCCCTGGCGGTGCTTTGCTGCTGGGCTATGACGCCCAGACCCAAGACTTCTTTCTGGAAGACCACTTGTCCCGGCGCGTCACGCTGGCTTTTGAGCTGGAGGCGTCTGACCGGGTCTGTCTCGGGGTGTGCCAGACCCGTACAGATCGCCGCCTGTTTGCCTGCAGGATGGGCGGCCCCGTCCATTCGGCCAGAGCAGAACTGGAGCCCGTGGCTGGGTTCAGCAGTCTGCAGTTGTATTGAGCCGGGCCGTTCACACCGTCTGCATTTGCAGATTCAGCGCAGCCATCACAGGCGAGGCGCTCGACACAGGCGTTGTACCTGAAAAGGGCAGCGCTTTTTTTAAGCCATTCACTTTCAGTGACTTTTTCCAAGGCAACACATGATTGACGAAACCATGCAACTTCAGGGGGCGATGACCCTCATTGTTCGACGCGCCAGTGGCGACATCGAAACCGTTCACAAAGACAACATCATCGTGAATGTTGGCTTTGATTTCATCGCCGACGCCATCGGCAAATCTGCCAGCCGTCCCTCGGTCATGGGCTTCATCGCCTTGGGCACGGGCACCACGGCGGCTGCGGCCAGCCAGTCGGCGCTGGTCTCCGAGCTCGACCGAAACGCTGCTACTTACGCGCACACGGTGGGCACCAAGGCTTTCAGCTTCACGGCGGACTTTCCTGCGGGTGACGGCACGGGGGCGATCACGGAAGCCGGGGTGTTCAATGCCGCATCGGGCGGGATCATGCTCGACAGGGTGGTGTTCCCGGTGGTGAATAAGGGAGCAGATGACAGCCTCACCGCTGTTTTTACCTTCACCATGAGCTGATCGCCATGCCCGAGACGGTCACCGTGGGCGAATCCCAAGGCCCCCGCTACACCTGGGCCAATGCCAGTTTCACCTGGGCAAGCGCCAGTGCAGGCAAGTCCTGGCTCACCGCGTACCCCGCTGTCTATGTGGTGGCCGTGGCTGCCACCCTGGCTTTGGTGAAGGCGTCAAACCGCCAGCATGGCAAGCGTCTGAGCGAAACTGTGTCCCTTGCAGAAACCCGGCGGCTTCAAGTCGCACTGCAAAAGGCGGAGTCGCTCGAGTTTGCCGACACCTACTATGACCTGATTGCCTATGTCTTGCGCTGGGTCGAATCTCTGAGGGTGGCCGAAAGCGTTTCCAGGGATGGCCGCAAGTCTGTGCATGAAAACTTCCAAACGCTGGACGACTTGGCCCGCTCTGTGACCAAAGCCGTACAAGAAGGTTTGCCCGTGAATGAAAGCCTCTCGCGCCGGGTGCTCCAAAAGCATGGCGAGAGCCTGCCGATGGCGTCAGTGAGTGCACGGCTGGCCAGCAAGGCATTCGCTGAAGCGGTGGTTTTGACCGATGGCCTGGATCAAGGCTTCAGCAAACGCGTCACCGAAGCCCTGAACTTTGCCGAGACCTACTATGACCTGATCGCTTTCATCCTGCGCGTAGGCGAAGGGTTGGCCGTGAGCGATCAGGCCTCCAGGCAGCTTCAAAAACCTGTCTCGGAGGCTTTGAGCACCAATGATCAGCTCACCCGCCAATCCGTCAAACAGGTGGCTGAGGGGCTGGCGTTTGCAGAAAACTTGGGCCGCACGGTGGCGTACAAGCGACTCCTGCAAGAAGGGCTGGGGGTGTCAGATGCTCTGCGCCGGGCTTTGCGCCTCGCGGCCCATGAAGCCCTGGCTCTTGCCGAGCAGTACCGTCGCCATGCCAATGGCGTGATCAGCGACATGATCGTAGCCAGCACCGAGATCACCGAGGCCGATTTTGCAAACATTGTGGAAGCTGGTCATCCGCCGGGCTACACGGATTTCCGGGATTTCATTCAGGGTGACTACACCTACCAGAAGGCCTTGTTTCGGGCCATCTTGAAGTCCAGAAACTCGGACAGAGGTTTCATCGAAGCGCTGCGTGTCACGGTGGATGTGCCGGATGTCTTTGACCGGGGCACTGTGCAGATCACCGACGCGGCAGCGGGCGCAGTCATTGGCTTTGCTCGCAACTTCAGGGTGCCCCCCGAGGTGACCATGACCCACAAGGGCGGCACGGTGGTGGCCATTCCCCGCTTGGCCAGTGCAGTCACCCGTACAGGTTTTGCTGCCCTTTTGGAAAACACCGCTGGCACCCGTGTGACCGGCACCTTCACCTGGATCGCTCAGGGGTACTGAAAGCACCCACGTACCTCAGTCATTTTTCCATCCATTCACCATGCAAAACTTCACTGACATCCCGTCGTCGCGCACGCTCTCTGATTCTCTGATCGAGATCCTGAACAACGACAAGACAGCGATCTCATGCAATAGCGGAACCACGTTCCCGACCACCAACCAGCAGGTGGGCATGCTGTGCTACCGCACCGACCAGCTCAAGCTCTACCAGCTGATCGGGACCAACCCGGACAACTGGCGCTTCATCATGGATTTGGCCAGTGGGATCGATGCCCAGTTCGCGGCCAAGCTCAACGCGGCGGCCTACACCGCAGCGGATGTGCTGGCCAAGCTGCTCACCGTGGATGGCGCTGGCTCGGGGCTGGACGCCGACCTGCTCGATGGACAACACGCCAGCGCCTTTGCCTCGGCTTCGCACAACCACAACGCCGCCTATCTGGGCATCAGCGCCAAGGCGACAGATTCCGATCGGCTCGATGGCTACGACTCATCGGCCTTTGTCCGCTCGGTCAATGGTGGTGGTCCTGACGCCAACGGCAATGCCACGGTCAGCATTGACCTGTCTGGCCGTGTCGCCCGCAGCGGTGACAGCATGAGCGGTCGGCTCACGCTGCCCAGTCAAACCGTCCAGAGCACCTCGCCCACGATCGACTTTTACGACACGGACCAGGGCAGCACCCGTTACCTGCATGTCAACAGCAACCTGATGGGGTTTTTGAAGACCGACGGCAACTGGGACATGTACATGAACAACGGCGGCTCCATGTGGACCGCTAACTACGGCTGGTTGCACGACTATTTTTTCCGATCGACAGCCAACTGCGCAAGCCAGCCTGGCACGGGCGATGTGGCCATCAATTGTTATGGCAGCGGCAATGTCAACTCAGGTCGCATTCACGAACTGATCGATGAAGGCGGGCAAATCAGGTTGCGGTCCGTCAAGTATTTCACCAACTGTGATTGCAACTGCAATTGCTGCGGCTGCTGATGGAGAGCTTGTCCATGAAAACCATCCGCATGCCTTACCCCTTGCAAAGTCCTGCAAGCCCCAATAATGCGCAAAGCACCAACAAAGTCCGAATTGATCGGATCGATGGAGACTTCTATATCGAGCATCTGTTGCCAGCCTATGAAATGGAACTGGATGCATCTGGGCGTGTCATTGACGAAACCGCACAGCCCAGCCTGGCAGGCCATCAAAGTGCCTTCGTCCACACCCTGCGCGAAGCTGACTTGCAACAGCTTGCTCGGGATCCGGGCAATGCCTATACCGTCTGGCTCTTTGCCGTGCGCCAAGGGCAGAGTGAGCCGGTGTGGATCAACAAGTTCGCCCAGACTGCTCTTTCCAAAGAAGGGTTCCGGGAATACTGGAATCAGCAGCCCATGCTGGTCTTGGCACAGCTTTGGATCCCGCCGCTCGGGCTTGAACCAAGCCTGGTGCTCATGTGTTCGCCACAGTCGGGCCAGACCGAGGTGACAGGTTTTGAGTTCGATCACGCGTGGGAAAGCAATTCTGTCGCCATGGTCATGGCGTTTCCGCTGTTTCGCCTGGCCGATGAGGGAGGCGATCCACGGCGCATCCGCATCATGGCGGTCAATGACCAAGGGGTGGTGATCTCGGCATCTGGGCAAGTGCTCCTCAGTACCACGGCCGGAGCCTTGAGCAACAGCCGCCCAGTTCTCGAGCAAGGGCAAGCCCTGGTCACACTCTTTGGCGCAGATCCTGGGGCTCTGGCCAAGATCAAGCTGGGGTTCAAGTGGTTCAGTGGTGTCGAAGAGCTGGAGGTGCGGGTGTGACCGTGCCTGCAAACGTTCGCGCGCGCTTCGTGCAGCGGGTCGATGAATTCACACAGCCGCTGGCCATAGAGGTTCTGGCTGAAGCCGATCGCCTATCTTGGCGACTGTGGGAGCCATTGGAGATGTTGCAACCAGAGGGGCCGGTCGGTAAGGTCACCCAGATGCAGTATCGGGTCCACCCATCAGTCGCTTCAATGCCAGACCCTCATTCGTTGCCGAGGCGGGGCCAGCCCAGTCCCTACACGTTGCCGGTTCGCTCGGACATGCCCGTCGGGCACACCGAGAGAATTGATGGGCAGCCATGGGGTCTTATCGATGAAATCGCCCTGGACCCACGGGCCATGCTTGCCAAACCACGCATGTACGGGCAGCACCTCAGCGACTGGGCCGCGTGGATGTTTGTCCTGTGCATGGACACCTGGCGCTTCATGGCACCCTTTAACCGTCATGTTCTGACCCGCAGCAGCCAGGTTGACAGCGAAGGCTTTACCGCCTTGTCCTTGCCGCTGACCAAGGCACGCCAGAAGCACTTGGTCGCCGGGTCTTGCCTGGTGCCTTGGCATGAACTGCCGCTCAGCCCTCAGATGGTGCTTCGCATCAACGCCTACCCCGGGGGCGCGCTGTGGACCAATCTACCGGTGGATGAACATGTGCGCTATGCCAAGGCAAGCGATGCACTGCTTGGGCACGCGCACACCATCACCAGCTTGCACGCGCATTTGCCCACTCTCAGTGTTCATGCTCCGCCAGTGGTTGGACCTGATCAGTGGGTCGAGCTCGAAATCCGGGCTTCCGAGCCTGTCGATGCCTGGCTGTATGTGCACGCTGTTTCGGGTTATGTCACGCACCGCCGTGTGCGCATGCAAGCAGGTCGCGCCCAAGTTCGGGCACTGGCCTTGGGCCTGCGTGCCGGAGAAAACCTGCACCTTCAATTTGGATTAGGGGCCGTCACCGCACTGGCCCAAGGAGTGATTCATGTCATTTGAGCCATCTACGATTCCCCCACCACCCATCATGGCGGTGGCCACACCAGTCAGCCCGCACCCGGTCTCATCGACCGTCGCCTCAGAAAACCACCCAACGTCACCCCAACGTTGGGTTTTTTCTTTGTGGCCCAGCACTGTTTATGTCCAGCCGTCACGCTTGTCGCCGTTGCTGCTTGAGCGGTTCGCGCAAGCCGTCCTGCGGGAGGACGCCCACCACCGCTGGGGTCCCGAGGCCTGGCAGTGCCGCAGCCACGACTTGCTGCAGGGCGGCTTATCGCAGGCCGATGGTCTGCAGGACATGTTGGCGGTGGTCCGTGCGCACCTGCAATCCATCTGGGGCACATACCGCTATCGGCTGAGCGCCCACATCATGCGCTGCCAGCCAGGGTTTCATGTGGCAGAGCACATTGCCAGCTCGCGTCCTGGGCTCAATACGGTGCTTTTTTTGCAAGCGGACTACCCGGCAACCGATAGCCCCAATGTACGAACGCCCGGCTGCATGGTCATTGGCAATCCCGCCAAACGCGTTAATGAAAGTCTGCTGCCCTGGGAGACCCCAGTGCATTTTCCGATCAACCCGCAGCCTGGCCTGCTGGTGACCATGCCGCTGTGCACACCGCACGGGTACTTTCCGCTGCGCACCCAGTCGCACGACACCTTGGCCATCGAGTTTCACTCTGTAGCCGAACCGGAGGATGATCATGCTTGATCTGCACAACCCGGTCTCGTTTGCCGATGGTGTTTTGGATCAGTCGACCTCTCAGGCGCTCATCGATTGGCTGCAGCACCTGCAGTACCGCTACTACCGCATCACCAACAAAAACGAGCCAGAGCCTTTCCCGATCTGGCACCGTGAGCTGATGGGGCGGGATTGGCCCATCAACCAATCCTCTGACTACAGCTGCACGCCGCAATTCCTACAGGACGAATCGAGCGTGCTGCCCCATGTCTGGTTGTCCTGCATGCGCGCACTGAAGTTACCCGTCATGACCCTGTGCCATGGCGTGTACGCCAATGCCAACACCCATGGCAACGAGGGCAATGTCCACATCGACAGCCAGAATCCTTTGGACAGAACCCTGTTGATTTATGGCGTGCGGCACTGGCAAGCGGGGTGGGGCGGGGAGACAGTGTTCTACGACCAGGACGACCGCTTGCTCGGCTCTGTCATGCCCGCACCGGCTCGGGCGGTGTTCTTTGCCGGGCACATCCGCCATGGCGTCAACCCCATCTCCCGCGCCTGCCGCGATCTGCGGCCCGTGCTGGTGTTCAAAACGCGGCTTCAGGAGCCGCAAAAGGCACTCTCATGAAATTTGAAATTCACGCCTTGCACCAAGACGGTCATCAAGTCTTGCTCCACTACGACAACCAGCTGTCTGAACTGACTTGGCAGGACGGAACGCCCGTGCTGCCGGTCCAGCCGGGCACATTTCGCGATGCCACAGTGGTCTCGGTCAAACAGCCTGGTCGCAAGGGGAACATCCGCGTTCTAAAAATCAGCCTGGGCCTGTCCTGCAACTACGAATGCAGCTATTGCAACCAGCGCTTTGTGCCGCATGCGAATGCCAGCCATCCGGATGACATAGAGCCCTTCATCAGTCAACTGACTGATGCGCTGATTGCCCCCCCAGAGCGCATCGAGTTCTGGGGCGGTGAGCCGCTGGTCTATTGGAAGACGCTCAAACCGCTGGCTGAGCGCCTACGCGGCCTGTATCCACATGCCCAGTTCAGCTTGATCACCAACGGCAGCTTGCTCGACGCGCAAAAGATCGAGTGGATCGACCAGATGGGGTTTTCTGTGGGCTTGTCACATGACGGCCCTGGCCAGTCCAGCAGGGGCCCCGATCCGCTCAGCGATCCTGAGCGGCACGCCGCCATCATGGCGCTCTATGCCCGGCTTCATCCACAAGGCCGCATCAGCATCAATGCCATGGTGCATGCTGGCAATCAGAGCCGCGCACAGATTCAGGCCTGGCTGCAGCAACGGTTTGGCCAGGATGTGCGCATCGGGGAGGGGGCTTTCATTGACCCCTATGACGAGGGTGGCTTGGCATCAACCCTGCAAACCCCTCAGGACCATTTGCGCTTCAGGGCCCAGGCCTACAAAGAACTGCGGCTGGGCTTGGCTTCTCGCATGTCGATTGCGCAGCAGCGCATCATGGACTTCGTGCAGTCCATCCGGACCGCGCGTCCGGCCTCATCCCTGGGTCAAAAATGCGGCATGGACCAGGCCAGCCATCTGGCCGTGGACCTGCACGGCAATGTCCTTACCTGCCAAAACGTGAGCGCTGCGGCTGTCTCCCCCAACGGCCAGCCGCACAAGACCGGCCACCTCACTGATCTGGCCAACGTACAGATGCGGACTGCTACCCACTGGAGCCAAAGAGCCGAGTGCCCTCGCTGTCCAGTCTTGCAGCTGTGCAAAGGCTCGTGCATGTTCCTGGATGGGCCGCTTTGGGAGGCTGGTTGTGACGCAGCGTTTTCTGACAATGTGCCCTTTCTGGCCGCTGCTATCGAATACCTGACCGGCTGTATCCCTTATTACATCGACGGTGACTTCAGACAGGACCGAAAAGACGTTTTTGGACAAGTCCACAGCATTCCACATCAGCCCCGCAAACGAGTGATTCCCATCTTGGCGCACGGCACATCGGTCGCCGCCTGATTTAACACCCATTCTTCCCAACCTCCGCCCGCCTGACCTGGTCAGTGCGGGCTTTTTACTTTGGAGACTCGTATGCCTGAACCGACAAGCTCTGGCGTGGCAGGGGCGGCCGCTGCTTACAAGGCCTTTGGGGGCACTGCTGCGGCTGTGGCCAGTGGTGCCACGCTGGCTGCCGTGGTGGTCATGCTCATGACACCGCCGCGCGACAAACGTGAATGGGCCGTGGGGCTCATCAGCACCGTGGTCTCCAGCATTGGAGGTGGAGCGATGACTGTTGAGTATTTGCAGTTGCACCATTGGGCGTTTTCCACAGTGGGTCTGTGCGCCCTGGGTGGGCTCATGTTCGCCTGCGGATTGCCCGGATGGGCCATGGTTCGCTGGGTGTTCAACTTCATTGGCCAGCGCCGCGACGCCTCTATTGATCAGGTGGCTAAGGACGTGAAGGAGATGCTGTGAAACCGCAAGACTTCATTGCCCTCATCGGTCCTGCAGCTAAAGCCAGTCGCTTGCAGACGGGCATTCCGGCCAGCTTTGTGGTGGCGCAAGCCGCGCTTGAGTCCGGCTGGGGTGAGTCGGGCCTGGCCAAGCGGGCCAAGAACCTCTTTGGTATCAAGGCCGACCGCAGCTGGACGGGCCAGCGCGTCACGCTCAAGACCCGCGAGTTTTTGAACAACCAGTGGGTGGTCATACCCGCGGACTGGCGCGCCTACCCTGATTGGCAGGCTTGTTTGGTCGACCATGGCCAGTTTTTGCGCCGCAACAAGCGGTATGCCGCTTGCTTTGCCTGTACCACGGGCAAGACTTTTGCGCAGGCGGTGGCCAAGGCTGGTTATGCCACCGATCCGCGCTATGCCGACAAGTTGATCAACATGATCGATAAATACCAGCTTGAAGCGCTGGACCCGCCGCTGAACCTATCACCGGAGACTGCATGAGTACCTGGCTAATGTCCTGGCTCGGCGCCTTACCCCTGCGATGGATCATCTCAAGCCTGGTGGCTGCGGGCCTATTTTGCGCCGGCCACCGACTGGGGCAGCAGGGCGTCCAGCAGGCCTGGGACGCAGAGCGAATGCAACAGCAAACCGCTGCCTTAGCCCAATCCCTGCAGGTGGCCCAAGTTCAAACCCAACAAGAACAGATCAACCAGCGCATCAGCACCGACCATGACGCCCGAAAAAACCAACTTCAGCACCTGTGGCGGCCCCAAAAGCCGCCCATCTCTGTTCCTTCTGGGGGTAATGGCCAGCACTCTCATCCTGAGCGCCTGCGCAAGCCCGCCTCCAGTACCGACAGTCCCAGCACCGTGTCCGCCCATGCCGAGCCTGCCACCGGTGTTGATGCAACCGCCTCCCACGCTGTATCTGATCCCGCCAGCGTTCAGATCCCCGTGAGTTGTGAACAACTGGCCAGCGACGCCGCGCAGGCCACGCTCATGGTTTTGTCATTCCAGCGCTGGTATGCGGAACAAGCCAGAGCCCTGGAGCAGAGCCGGTAGCCACTGTTCCAAAAATCACTCCATTCGCTTGACTTGTGTCCCCGCCAGAGCGTTCATGCGGGTATGACATTTCAAACAAGCCATGTATGACCCCCAGGTTGCTCACCACGCAAGAGGCGGCTGAGCGCCTGGGCCTCACTCCCGGCAGCCTGCAAAAGCTGCGCTGGCAAGACGATGGCTTGCCCATCTTCCAGCAAGGCCTTGATGTTCATTACCGGCTGGAAGACCTCGAGGCCTTCGAGCAGCGGGAAGTCAGAACTCTCCTCAAGCAAGTGCTGCAGCATGAGCGGCCCCTGCCGCTCATCCGATCCATAGCGCGATCGCTCGACCTGGCGGTCAACACCCAAGGCATTGAATCTGATCCCACGGTCTTTAAGCCAGCGGTGCGCGAAGACCTCAAGCCTGCGCCCAAGGTCAAGGCACCTGTGCCCATGGCCGGATCCAAGCCTGAGTACCAAGCGCAAACCAAGCCACTTCAAGACCTCACCCTGCCGCCGAACCACGCCTGGTATCTGGTGCACACCAAGGGACGGCAAGAAGACACCGCAATCACCAACCTGCAGCGGCAGAACTTCCGCTGCTACATGCCCATGCTTTATGTGGAAAAAGTTCGCCGTGGCAAGCCTGCGGTGGTGGCCGAGCCCATGTTCCCCAGCTACGTGTTCGTCCAGCTCGACACCAGCGAAAACATCAAGGGCCAAAGCTGGTCGCCCATTCGGTCCACCTTGGGCGTGCGCGATCTCGTTAAGTTTGGTGGCCATCCCGCCAAAGTCGATGCTGATCTGATCACGGCCCTGCATGAGCGAGAGCAACTGCAGCAGTCCAACCCTCAGGCCCTCTTTGCCGCAGGCGACAAGGTCGTCATCACCGATGGCCCGTTCGCGGGCATCGAAGCGATCTACCAAACAGCGGATGCCGAGCAGCGTTCCATGATCTTGTTGTCCATGCTCAACAAGCCCGTGGCCATGCGCATTGAGCCGGGCAAGTTGCGTAAATGTGGCTGATCGCAAAAAAGTCTGCACAAATGGGCCAGAAACGACTTGATAGCTCTGCCGCTTCGAAGCCAACATGGTCCGAACGAACAGAACCAAGCAGTCCACAAGTCCACATGACCCCAGAAGATCCACCCAAAACATTCCGCGCCGCGCAGTACGTGCGCATGTCCACCGAGCATCAGCAATACTCCACCCACAACCAGGCCGACAAGATCCAGGAATACGCCGACCGGCGCGGCATCGAAATCGTGCGCACCTACGCCGACGAAGGCAAAAGCGGTCTGTCCATCGACGGCCGCGCCTCCCTGCAAAAGCTCATTGCCGATGTCGAATCCGACAACACCGATTTCAACCTCATCCTCGTCTACGACGTCAGCCGCTGGGGCCGGTTTCAGGATGCGGATGAATCAGCCTATTACGAATACATCTGCAAGCGCAAGAACATTCACGTCGCCTACGTCGCCGAGCAATTTGAAAACGACGGCTCACCGGTCTCCACCATCGTCAAAGGCGTCAAGCGTGCCATGGCCGGTGAATACAGCCGAGAGCTCTCGGCCAAGGTCTTTGCCGGGCAGTGCAGGCTCATCGAATTAGGGTTTCGCCAAGGCGGTCCTGCAGGCTACGGTCTGCGCCGGGTGCTGATCGACCAGGCCGGAGCCATCAAGGGCGAGCTTAAGAATGGCGAGCACAAAAGCCTGCAAACCGACCGCGTCATCCTCATGCCCGGCCCCGACCATGAGGTGGCCACCGTCTTGCAGATGTTTGCCTGGTTCATCCAAGATGACCTGCCCCTTGCTGAAATCGCCAAACGGCTCAACGCCCAAGGCATCCGCACCGACTACCAGCGGCCCTGGACCTACAGCACCGTGCGTCAGGTCCTTACCAACGAAAAGTACATCGGCAACAACGTCTACAACCGCCACTCTTTCAAGCTCAAGAAGAAGCATGTCAACAACCCGCCTCCCATGTGGATCCGCAAGGAGGGTGCGTTTGAAGGCATCGTGCCGCTGGACACCTTCCTCAAAGCTCAAGAGGTGCTGGCCGAGCGCACACGCCGCTACAGCGACGAAGAACTGCTGTTCCACCTCAAGCGCCTGTATGCCGAATGCGGCACCTTGTCAGGCGTCATCATCAACCAGGCCCCTGGGCTGCCGTGTGCCATCACTTTCGCCCAGCGCTTTGGCAGCCTCAGCCGCGCCTACGAGCTGGTGGGGTTTCACTCCTCACGCGATCAGGGTTTCATTGAGGTCAACCGGCGGCTGCGCCAACTGCACCCCGAGATCGTCCGCCGCACCGAAGAGACCATAGCTGAGCTGGGCGGCAGCGTGCGCCGGGACGGTAAAACCGACCTGCTGACCCTCAACGACGAGCTGGTGATCAGCCTGGTGCTGGCCCGCTGTCAAACCCTGCCCAACGGCCAGCAGCGCTGGCGCATCCGGTTTGACACCGAACGCTTCAACCCCGACCTCACGGTCGCGGTGCGGCTGGATGCCCACAACACCAACGAGCTCGACTACTACCTCTTGCCCCGCCTGGACCTGCCCGAGCAGGAGATCCGTGTCTGCAATCGCAACAGCGCCAACTTTGAGTGCTTCCGGTTTGACGACTTGAACTTCTTTTACGGCATGTCTGAGCGCGAACGGTTGCAACGCAAGTTTTAAACCCCCTCCACCACCCTGAAAGGACCCACCCCATGCAAACCACCCCAACCCAAACACCACGGAGGCCGTCATGATGACCGACACCCCAGAAAACGTGAGCATGGTGCCCATTGCACGCATCGAGGTGCTCAACTCCCGCGACCGCAACATGAAGGTCTTTGAGGAGATTGTCGAGAGCATCCAGCTCATCGGCCTCAAAAAGCCCATCACTGTGGCCGAGCGCCCGGGCGAAGACGGCCAGCCCAAATACGTGCTGGTCTGTGGGGAAGGGCGCTTGAACGCCTTCCGAATCTTGGGCGAGACACACATCCCCGCCCTGGTGGTGGATGTCAGTGATGAAGACGCCTTCATCATGAGCTTGGCCGAAAACATCGCCCGCCGGGGGTACCGACCGCTGGAAATCCTGGCTGACATTGAGCTCTTGCGTAACCGGGGCTACTCGGCCGACGTCATCATCCAAAAGACAGGCCTCTCGCCCAAATACGTGCGTGACATCGTCTTTTTGTTGGAGCAAGGCGAAGAGCGTCTGATCGAAGGTGTGCAGCGCGGCTCCATCCCGCTCACCACCGCCTTGGAAATTGCCCGCGCCAGCGCCAATGACCCAAACAACACCAATGGCGAAGGGCAGGACGAGGGCGGTGGATCCAACCTGGGCGACCTGCTGCAAGAGGCCTATGAAAACGGCCAACTCAAAGGCCGCCAGATCATCGAGGCCAAGCGCCTGATCGAAAAACGCCAGCAACTGGGCCCATCTTCACCCAATGCCGCGCAGATCAAGCCACCAACCTCAAGCTACAGCCTGGTGCGCACCTACCAAAAAGAGGTCGAGCGCCAACGCAAGATGGTTCTCAAAGCCGAGCATGCGCACCAGCGCCTGTTGCTGGTGGTGCAGGGCCTCAAGAAACTCTTCGCCGACGAAAACTTCGTCACCCTGCTGCGCGCCGAGGGGCTGGACACCCTGCCCAAGTACCTGGCCGAACGCATCACCCACTTTGAAGGAGCTCCAGCATGAACCCCAGCAGCAACGCCCAACCCAAAATCGCCGAGATGTACCCCGGCATCTACCAGCCCGTCAGTCAAACAGAAGGTGAGGGCGGGCCAGACCTGCCCATGCAGCCCCTCAACACCCTGCTGGGTTTTGACCTGGAAACCTACCAGGTGCCGTTAGACCACCTGCTGCCCAGCAAAAAAATCATGGATGGCACCATGAGCACCCGCAAATATAAGCAAGTGGTTTCGTCCATCCACGAAATTGGCCTGATCGAACCCCTCTCCGTCATCCAGCCTGACCCAAAAAAGTCTGAGTTCCTGCTGCTCGATGGCCACCTGCGGGTTCTTGCCCTCAAAGAGCTGGGCATGGAAACAGCGCCCTGCCTGATGGCCAAGGACGACGAAACCTTCAGCTACAACCACCGCATCAACCGCTTGTCCACGGTGCAAGAGCACTACATGCTGCGCCGCGCCATCGACCGAGGCGTCAGCCGTGAGCGCTTGGCCCGGGCATTCAACGTCAACCTCAGCTCCATCAACCGCCGCATCAACCTGCTCGAAGGCATTTGCCCGGAAGCCATTGACCTGCTGCAAGACAAGCAATTTACCCCAGACGTCACCCGCATTCTGCGCAACATGAAGGCTGCCCGGCAGGTGGAGGCGGTGGAGCTCATGGTGACCAGCAACACCATTACCGTGGCTCACGCCGAAGCCTTGCTCAAAGCCACGCCGCCCGAGCAGCGGGCTGACTTGAAACCGGCAGAGAAAGTCAAAACCGCCCCTATGGAGCAGTTGGTCAAGCTGGAAAAGGAGATGAGCCAGGTCCAATCCAGCTACCGTGAGGCGGAATCAACCTACGGCTCAGACCTGCTCAACCTGGTGGTGGCCAAGGGGTACTTGACCAAACTGCTGTCAAACGAGGCGGTGAACAGTTACATCCAACGCCACGAGCCCGAAATCTTGGAGCAGTTTGAGCTGGTGGTGAACACCGTCAGCATGGAAGAAGCCGTTCAACAGCAGGCCGAAACGACGCCAGCAGACGTCAGCGAAGTGTCAGAACCCTAATGGTTTCGATAAATATTTTTCCCATGTTATCGAAAACTCATCTGATGGAATCTACAATCATGCGAATTCGCACAAACGTTCCCCAGCGGAACAGCCCCTAGCGCGCTTGCCGATCGTGACACGGCATGGCGGTAGCGTGGCCAAAACCCCCTCTCATGACCAGCCGCCGATCCCAGCTCCAGGAAGATACCTACTTCCGAGTCTTGCGCATGCTGCAAGACACCCCCGACATGACCCAGCGCGAGATTGCCGAAAAACTGGGCATCAGCACCAGCGGGCTGAACTACTGCCTCAAGGCGCTCATCGACAAGGGCTGGGTCAAGGTGCATAACTTCAGCCAGAGCAAAAACAAGTTTGGCTATATCTATGTACTCACGCCTCAGGGTATTGCCGAAAAGGCCATGCTTGCTGGCCGCTTTTTGAAGCGCAAGTTGACTGAGTATGAGCATCTTCAGGCCGAAATTGAAGCGCTCAAAGTCGAGATCAACAGCCTGGATACCGACGGCCAGAAAGTCCAAAACGCATGATTCAAGTCACCCCCGTCATCCTCTGCGGTGGCTCAGGCACCCGCTTGTGGCCGTTGTCGCGCACAGGTTTCCCTAAGCAGTCAGGATCGGCTATGGGTGCGGCTGGCCAATCGGGCAAAGACGGCAAGGCCGACTACATCACCAACTACCGCAACTTCAAATACTACGAATCGCTGTACGAGCTCTTTGCCAAGCAGTACGAGCTCGCGCGCGTGGACGAGTCGCGCGAGGGCGCCGTCATCCAGGTGCTGGACGCCGCTCAGCCGCCTGAGCGCAAGAGCAAGCCCAAGAAGGCCCTGATCGCGATCATCGCGACGCTGGCCAGCGGCTTTGCTTTGTTGCTGTTCGTGTTCGTGCGCCAGGCGCTGAGGAACGGCTCACAGGACGAAGAGACCGCCAGGAAGCTGGCCGCAATCCGCACGGGCTGGAAGAGGGCGATTGGTAAGGCCTGAGGCTGAAGCTGGGCCCGATATTGGCGCTTACTAGGCCGTTGGTCACGAAATTTAAAAAATATGAACCGAACTTTTGAAGAAAAAAATTCTCTAGATGAGTAGTCGCGGGCTTTTGTGGACCTGGGTTCAATTCCCAAAGCCGGATTTGAACTTGAGATGATAATTGGGACCATCAATCGCATCATTCTGGGTATGCAGACGTTCTCGGTGTATCTTCAGAACAGGGGCTGTAGAGCACGGTGATGACTGGCGACGCAGGATCTTGCAGAGCCATGTGAGCCTTGGCCCTGGGAGGAGACGACTGGATCAATCGCTGCAAATAAGCTTGGATGCAGGATCGTGATTGTTTGCCGCCCAAGCAAGCGGCCTGGATCTGCTCAAGGCTGGCTTCGCCTGTATGCTGGAGATACAGC
>Ga0255210_1000279_pt1 | contig 20780 bp, 17 predicted proteins | sample Miss_Yuk_RepA_8d_FD_188422 | JGI IMG/M metagenome (GOLD analysis project Ga0255210, IMG submission 188422) | Freshwater microbial communities from Mississippi River, Louisiana, United States - Miss_Yuk_RepA_8d | ecosystem: Environmental > Aquatic > Freshwater > River | place: USA: Louisiana...
TTGAAAGTAATGCGAGTATAGGGTTTTACGGCACCTTTAAGTTTGGTAATGACAGGTTCAGACATGGTGGAAAGATTATCGCGGAATTCCTGATAATATTTCAATCCACGACTTGCATCGACAGTTTCCACAGAACCAAAAGTGGACCAAATCAAGACGAGTTTGAATCCGAAACCATTTTTGCCACCGACAATACGTTCTTCATCTTTATTATAATTGGTGGAAGTACGCAATTCTCCGAAAATCATTTGTGGAATCCAAATATCATATTCAGGATGTTTGGCAATATCGATGCCGTCACCGTCATTTTCCATTACAATGGTTCCATCAGGTTGGATAGAAACATGAATGTATGTGACGAGACGAGTACCGACTGGTTGTGTAATGCTTTTTTGAATCATACGAACCACATGGTCGCGACTATTCACAATACCTTCATCGAATAACTTGTAAAGTCCCGGAATATATTGGATTTCCTTGGAAACAATACGACAAGTGTTCGAATCATATACCCATAACCAATCATGGATAGATTCGATAGAGCCGATATAGGTATCAGGCGTATCGAGGATATGTTGTTTGTCGGTCTTTTTTTGGTATTGTTTAGCGAGAGAAGCAGCGGAAGACGACATTTCGAATGAGTGTTAATAATTCAATTATCAATACTTTTATGTTGTTTCTATTAATAAACTAGAAGTCGTTCAATTTTACGCATTGTGTTTTTCTTAATTTGGTTTCGTTTTCTATGTTATGACGACCACCTCGATTTCGAATGTTTATATTTGAGTACCAACCAAAACATATAAATATTTTTTAAAATAAGTAGTTATATGAGTATTCAAGTTCCGATTCCTATTCTTTCGAACACCACACCCAAAATATGTCTAAATATGATTGTTAAAAACGAGAGCAAAATCATACATCGTCTCTTAGAATCTGTTCTCCCGATTATCGATAGTTATTGTATTTGTGATACTGGTTCTACAGATAATACTATCCAATGTATTACTGATTTTTTCGAGAGACATAAGATTCCCGGAAAAATCGTTCAAGAGCCATTTCGCGATTTCGGATACAACCGTACATTTGCTCTTCGTGCGTGTGAAACCATGACTCCATCGGCCCCTGAGTATGCCTTATTACTTGATGCTGATATGATTCTTAAAATCAGCGATGATTTCGATATTCAAACCTGGAAACAATCATTAACTGCGGATGCTATCTATCTCTATCAAGGAAATGACCGATTCTTTTATAAAAATGTTCGTCTTGTGAAAACCAGGAAAGGAATTAAATATTGGGGAGTTACACATGAAGTTATTAATACTCCAGAAGGTTCCAAATATGATACTGTTGAGAGGTCACAAATATTTATTAATGATATTGGTGATGGAGGAGCCAAATCCGATAAATTCGAGAGAGATATCCGACTTCTTACGAAAGGACTCGAAGAATTACCGAATAATGACCGTTATACATTTTATTTGGCGAATAGTTATCGTGATTATGGAAACAAAGAGAAAGCCATTGAATATTATAAGAAACGTATTGAAATCGGTGGATGGTATGAAGAAGTATGGCAATCTTATTATAATATTGGACGTTGTTATTTCTCATTAGAAGAGCCTGAACGTGCGATAACTTGGATGTTATATGCTTATGAATTTTTCCCCAAACGTGTAGAGAATTTATATGAAATTATTCATTATTGTCGTAATCAGTCGAAACATAAAATGGCGTATGCGTTTTATCAGATGGCGAAAAAATCTCTCGAAGGACAAGATTTAAACAAGATTGATTATTTGTTTTTACATAAGGATATCTATGATTATAAACTCGATTATGAATTCTCAATTACTGGATATTATTGGAATCCGGATAAGATTGATTTGGCAAAGTTATCAATGCGTGTAATTTCTTGTCCAACAGTAGAGGATGGAATTATGAAAAATGTTCTCTCGAATTATAAATTTTATTCACCTGTTTTAAAAGATAAAGAAAATAGTAAAAATTGTCGTTCTATCATTCTCAGAGGTGGTTTGCCAGATTGCGATGAACATTTTGTAAATAGTACACCGACATTTTATACTGACCCTCATACGAAAACCGGTACCTATATAGTCCGACAAGTAGATTATACAATTGATGAGAGAGGCGGATATCATAATCGTGGAAAAATAACAACGGTGAATCGTATAAGAATGGCAAATGACAGTGAATGGAAAGTATTGGAATATAATCGAGAGATGGATGATAAATATGTAGGATTAGAAGATGTACGCATATTAAGAATGTCGAATGGAGAGATTTTATATACAGCGAATCGTGGAATTCCAAATAGTGATAATATGGGTGTTGAATATGGACAACTAGTACATAATCAAGCAAAAGGCGCATTATTATATTGTCCTGATAGTAAGAGAAATGTGGAGAAGAATTGGATATTATTCGAAGATATTGGAGAGAAGAAACCGAGAGTAGTATATGATTGGTATCCGATGTCTATTTATGAAATTGGACATGCGAATATGTTAATCAATCGAAAAGAAATAAAAACGCCGGAATTTTTTAGATATGTGAGAGGCTCTACACATGGTGTTTATCGGGAGGAAAGGAATGAAATATGGTTTTTATGTCATGTGGTGAGTTATGAAGACCGTAGATATTATTATCATTTGTTTGTAGTGATTGATGCGGAGAGCTATAAATTTAAAAAATGCAGTAAATTATTCCAATTTGAACGAGAGAGTAAAGTGGAATATGCTCTAGGTATGGAAATCATTAGTGATGGTATTGAAATCGGATATAGCGTGTATGATAAGAGCACGAAATTTATGGAGATAGATATAAAATGGATAGAAGATTTGATGTTATAATGTAGAAGATGAAGAACTTAATGATGAAACACTATTTTCAGAATTAACACTATTTTTGGTTTTTTGTTTCTTGGTTTTTTGTTTCTTGGATGATTCACTTTTTTTGGTTTTTTGTTTTTTCGAAGAAGATTCAGATTCGGATTCGGATTCATCTCTTCCTCTTTTTTTCAAATTTTCTTCTGGTTGTATATATTTACGTGGTTTATGTGATACTTTTATATATTGTTCTTTTTTAAGTGAAGCATTCTCAAAACCTCTACAAGCATAAATAATAATATCACATTTATTGAAATCAAAATTTGTCACACCTAATATTTTTAAGGAATGTTTATTATTTCTTAATATGGCTACAAGACAATTTATGACACGTTTTAATGTAGTAGTCATTGTTTTAGTTTTATTATCAATATCGAAGTATTGTTTCATTTCTTTATTTATAAAATGAAACACACCCTTTTTTTTTACGCCGAATAATTGAATGAAGTTACTATTCGGATTACGTTTATCAATTATAAAAATGCCTTGGTCACTATCTAATAAATCATTAGAGTAAGTATTCAGTACCATTTGTTCCATTCTAATTTGGTTATTATGCAATCGCACATCTTCATATTTATCAGAATAAGGAATCATTTCATTTGTAAATGTAGGTCTGCTCATTAATATATTACCTTTACATACGAGATGTTTCAGTTTTCGAAATGGGAAATCAATTGTTTCATTAGTTTCACTGGACAATTCACCATGGGTAGAAATAATAATTTCATAATCAGGAAATGTTGTTCTAGTTTCTTTCTTTGTAACAGTACCTCTTTCAGATTCCGCATAAGATGCTGGACTTTTTGATTCATACCCACTTGGTTTTAATGCATTATATATAGACAAATCATAGTCTTTGTATTTTCTAATTTCGGGCGACACTGATAAATAACTGTCTAATATCGTTTGAGTACCATAAGTTTCCTCTTTATCTTCAGGAGTCAATCTGGTAACTAAATATTTCACAATTTGTGTATTAAATAATTCGCTATCATCAAAAATAGCATGAAAGAGAATTACCATTTTACACCCTTTTCTAATATACAGGTTTATCATTGGTTCAAGACGATCTCTTATGACAGTTGTTCCTCCTAATGTGAATATAGGTAGTTTAGAAAGTGTACGCATTTCTTTCATAATTAAAACTAATGCATCGTTGCATACATTCAATTTAGTTCCAGAAAATATATTATCTGGATTTTCAGTTGAGATTGATTTATGAGCATTATAAATATTATCTGAACTTTGATAATAATTAGTTGCGTTCTTAAACATGTTTGTCATTGATATGACATTATTTATATTCCAATAATCTATAATTTGATTGAATGAAGTTGCACCTTCAAACATAGAATTCATTAGTTTTACTTTTGATACATTCCATTCGCCAATTGGTTGATTGAATGAAGTTGCACCGTAAAACATTGCTTCCATATTTGTCACATTCGATACATTCCAACTACCGATGGGTTGATTGAAATTAGTCGCATTATAAAACATTCCTCCCATATTTGTCACATTTGATACATTCCAACTGCCGATTGGTTGATTGAAACTAGACGCACCAAAAAACATTGCTTCCATATTTGTCACATTCGATACATTCAATTCGCCAATCGGTTGATTGAAATTAGTCGCACCAAAAAACATTCCTGCCATATTTGTGACATTTGATACATTCCAATTCCCAATAGGTTGATTGAAACTAGACGCACCATAAAACATCCCCATCATATTTGTCACATTTGATACATTCCAATTCCCAATAGGTTGATTAAAATTGGTCGCACCATAAAACATCCCATTCATATTTGTCACATTCGATACATTCCAATTGCTAATATCTTCGTTAAATATATTATTTTTTAAAAACAATTTAGACATATCAGTTATTTGTGAAACATCCCATTCACCAATTACACCATATGTATCGATTGCTTTTTGTCGGTCACTCATATACATAGAAAGTGCTTCTACTAGTTCATCTTTTTGCTTAAATATATAATTTTGTTTTGCGTGGTCAGAATATTCATTTTCTGGGCTGTTTCCACCTTTTTTTCTATTTTTTCGTGTTTTTCTCATATACTATATTTAGATTTTGTTGTAAAGATATGGGTCGGATTCGGCAGTGTATCTATAACATCTTTATGGATAAATTTCTCGCTGAGTTTATTGGAACTTTTGTGTTCGTTTATGTGATTATTACTACTGGGCATCCTCTTGCTATTGGAGCGGCTCTTGCTCTCATGATTTATCTTTTTGGAAAAACATCGGGAGGTCATTTCAATCCTGCGGTTTCTTTAGCCATGTTTGTAAAAGGAACTCTTAATTTCGCGGATTTCTTACCTTATTTAGTAGTTCAAGGATTAGGCGCTGTTGCTGCTCTCAAAGTTGCCGATAGAATCAAATTTCTATAATCAGATTATATATAGAATGGCAGCATTTTCAAGTTCTTCAATCATGTTACATAAAGATGATTTAAGAAATAAACCTGGATTTCAATGGCCAAAGAACAACGGTTGTGATGATTCTGAACCTGAAAAAAATCATCCGCTTAACCCAGGAGATTTAATTGATAGATTTGGAGATGATAATGGATATTATTTTGGGAATGCCGGTGATTATTTTATATATAGAAGTTTGCCTTATTTTGGCGAATTCGATGAAACGGATAAAGAAAAAATGAAAAACATGAAAAAAGAGTATGAAAATTATTATGACGACTCTAAAAATTTCAATTTATATAATCAATACATGGTGCTTAAAAATTTTGATGTATCTATGTGTAAAATAGCAGGGGCATATGGTTATTCAGGCGATGCCGTCCAATATAGAACACCACAAACTGCAAAAGAACTACTCGAGAACGGCTTTATAAAAAGAATGCTGAAGCGTTCATACTTATTGCCTCAATTTATGCATCCTGACTCTACATCATCTGGTGGACGAACAAGACGTCGTCGTACTAAACGTCGTTATTGTCGCAGAAAAACTCATTATAGACGAAAACTAACCACCACCGGATAATGGTCAGAATCATAGGTTCCACAATATTCCGGATACAAATGAGGAATTTCTACATAAGTGATTCTCTCTCTCAACCATTCATCTACTAAAATATGGTCAATCATTGACATTTCATTCATTGTCGCAATACAATTACTATCCGGGTCCCACCAATTGGTATAACGTTCTTCGACAGGTACTTCTGCGCTTACAGGAAACAATTGATATTCGCCTGAATAAACACCAACATTGCCTTTTAATATTTCTAATACGCGAGAGACTGGTTGATTATTATTGATATCACCAACCACGCCATCATAATCATTTAGGTCACCTAAAAGCAATATATGAGCATCCGGTTCAGTCGTGGTTATATTCACAATCAATTCCTGTAAAACTTGGGCTTGTGCTTCTCTCTCAGCACATCTTTGTGGATCTGTTGGAATGGCTAACAGATGCGCACTAATCATATACATTTTTCCTTGATTATCGGGTAATTCAAACCAAGTGTAATAATGTTTCGACACACCCGTAGTGCCGGTTTTATTATATCCACATGCGGAACCCGACAAAGGATAGGACCATTTATTCGTGACTCGTTTCAAATTCGCGGATGGAGTATATTTCGTAAGCATACCTACATTTTGTCCAGTTGCGGTATCAGTTCCAAAAAGAAGATAAGGTTGAAAATTAGAATCAACGAGAGAAGAAGAAAGTTGTCCTAATTCATAACATCCTTCAACTTCACATAAATTCAATATATCCGGATTGATTTTTCGAACAACATCGGCCAAATGACTCAGATGAATTTCGGCATCTTCAATAGTTTCCCAACTACAACCAGAACCAGGACAAGATTCATATTGTTTTAAGAAGAACCATTCTACATTATACTGGGCGACTTTGAATTCTCTTGGCAAACTGACCGCCGATAATGGAACAATAGGACATTCTGTGTCATTTGCTGAACCTGATAGAGCAGAAAAAGAAAAAGAATGAACAGAAATAAAAATACTAAATAATAAGATGAACCACATATTATTATTTTACACAGAGAGATAAATGTTGAAAGAAAACAAGTGTTGGTATATCATTTATACAGTTGGTATAAATTCCCAATCGAGTGTTTCGACGACTTTTTTCCAAATAAGGTCTTGTTCTAATTGTTTTTCACGGTCTTTCATAAGAGGTATATAAGGTAGATATTGGTCTTGTCCTAACAATACACATAATTGATATAATATATAAGCACAACTGAAAAAATTGGTTCGATTCATTGGACAATGGACTGCCCAAGGCTCTTGGATTTCAATAAATAGAATACATAATGTTTCTTGTAATTCTTCAGACATTGTGGGAGGTTTAATTCCAAAGAGAGAATTAATATATTGTACATGTTCAAAATAGCGATTATATCCTAATTGTTTTAATATCTCTCGCATTTTATTATAATTAATCTCAGACATATCAGTAATTCTTTCTTTTTTGATTCGATTATAAATATCTTCAATCACTGATTGTGGAATTACTGTTGTTTCTTTTGCTTGGAATTGCGATAATATCTCTTTGAAATGATTCGAACGGTCATATGGATTATAACTGGGTTCATTAGGTGGGTCTTTATAAGTGGGTCGGTCTGAATCAACAATATGAGCCACAAACGCACCACAACTACGATTATTACAGATTAGAATTCCCTCTTCTTCTTGTGCAATTAAATCACCCTTTCTACATACTTTACATATATCCGCTGTAATCATATAATCTTGGATTCCGCCGATTAAATTTTTATTTACATTACGCCAATATTTTTGATATAATTGTTTGGATTGATTATAACGCAGTTGATTTGGATCATATCGACTATCAACATCTTTATTTTGTATTTTAAAAAATGAATTGACTTTTTGTTTACTTTCAGAACTATCAGAAATCGATTGATTTGCGATTTTCTTTTTATCTTCAAAATAACCAAACACATATCGTGAATTTTCCAATAAATAATTCGTTTTTTTACTGCGAATTTCCCGTATTTGTTTTTTAATCTCTCGAATTTTATCTTTACAATCCATGATTTCATCAATTTGGTCATGATGATAATGTTTTAAACGCATTTTATATTCTTCTTTTTGACGTTCAAGAGCCGGAATTTGTTCCGATTCATCACGATTCATTTGTTGAATAATTTGATTATGTTTTTCATCAATGGTCTCATTATTAACAACCATTCTTTTTTTTTTAATATGAGATGGCATTTTGACAGATTATTGAAATGTGTTTTTATAATAAAGAAAACATATTTCTATATTTTGATTTTCATCGATACATTATTTTGGCGATTTTTATTCAAGAGGTTTTCTGGAATAATCAGGTTCAAAAGTACTTTGATTCCATGGTCCAACATCTTGTTTGGCAATAATAGGGTCCGCTCTTAATTGCAGATTCGCATTTTTCATAGAAGCACCAATACTATCAATACCATAATGATATCCAGTGGCCAATAAGTCACCATTTAATACATTTCCAGCGCTCATGGTACTAGGATTTAGAGCAGCCCATTGACTATTCGCATCTGAAGGTAATAAATCAGTGGGATTAACAGTGGGTTTATTATCATATCCAGCAGGAGGTGCTTCAGGTGAAGCAGCAGTACTTTGAGTGTGGTCAACAGACTGAGTATTACCGGTTTCCATACCATCCATAATTAATCCTTTATTACCACTATAATTCATCAAAAACCATGCTAAAACAAGGAAAATGATTAAAATAAAAACACGCTGGGGAGAGGCAAATTTCGAAAATCCATTATAAATATCGTTGAGCATTGACATTTTAATTTGATATATATCAAGATATACATTCCATCAGAAGGGGTTAACACATTCGTTTTCCATTTATTCCAATTCTTGATTTTCAAAATCAAAATCGTCGTTTTCATCATCATCATTCTCTCCATCTTCTTCTAAATCATCCAGCATATACATATTTTTTATTCGTTTGGCTTCTAAAAATGCAGAAATTGCTAAAGATTTCGCCAGTTTCGCTTTTCTCTTTGCTGTTTGATACATCTCATAATACATTTCTTTCTTATCTTTCAATTGAATTGTCGATGTACTGTCTATATCCGTTAATTCAAACTCAGTCATAATATCATCATTATTACTTCCTAAAGATTCATGATTTATATTCTCTTCTTCCTTTTCTTCTTTCTCTTCTTTCTCTTCTTCCTTTTCTTCTTTCTCTTCTTCCTCTTTTATATTATCCTCTTTCTCATCTTTTATCTCTTTCTCATTATCATCTTTTATCTCTTTCTCATACTCTATTTCAATCTCTTCTATTTCATTTTTTTGAGGTACAACATTATGTGTGATACCATGATTTATGTTTTCTAAATGTGTTTGAAGAGGTTTATTGGTTTTAATAACACATTTTTCAAATAAATTGCGTTGTGTTAATACCATGATTTGTTTGATTTCGATTTCAATCTGAAAACTTTTAGCACTACATCGGATTCCTTGTACTTCTAATATAGAAATGATTTGAGTATTTTCTTTAATAGAGTCAGCCGGTATATCATTTTCATTTTCATCATAAATTTTAAGATATGGTTGATCCGGAATTTTAGAATCGATAGAGCATCTTACTAAATAATATTTACCAGATTTAAATATTCTAATTGGAGAACTAAAATAACTTTCAATATCTTCTTTATTTAATTCGATTTCAAACCATTTATCTCTTTTATTATAGATAAGTTCTTGACATTTAGATTCGAGTGTTTCAATCCATTGAATAAAATCACTATTTTCGGCTGTAAACATTAGTTCAGAATACATTTTTTTGCCGGATTTAATAATTCCATTTTTAGTTTTACAACTTGGAGTTTGAATATATACGGGAAATTTATTATCAATATGTAGTTTGCTAAAATAAGTTCCACCTGGCATAAGGATAGGATTCGTAAGAGTTAAATTTTGAAATGGAAAACTAGAATCAGTATCATACACTTCGGACATTTATACTACTGCGATTTTTTAAATCATATTCTTATCCGCAAATATATTATGTATGAAATATTCAAAGATGTATTAAAAAATGACACAGTACAAAATGAAATAAAATCTATAATAAAATCGTTTGGTGCTTTTTTATATAATGAACTTTATTTTTATGCGTTAATAATAACCATCTATTGTCTATTAATGTTTATATTTGTTTTAGTGATTTTAATCTATTTATTAAATTTAAATAAAAAACTGAACGCTGTTATAAATCAAATCATATAAAAACTGTTGGCATTGAATATTAGTTTTGTCATCAATGACATATTATTTAATACCTCAAGTAAATCATTCAATTATCGAACAATTATGTATTCAACCGAAAAATAATATGATTCAACAAAATGAAGAGCCGTATATATCAACAACCATGTATAATTTTCTACAACAAATCAAGGATAAAATCAATAATCGTTCGACTGAATGGAACTTATGTAAAAAATATACGAATCCATATGAATTTATTCATACGAATTTATTCAGAAAAAGTGTATGCAAATATAAACCATTGTCACGGGCGTATTTCAAAATGATTGAAATATTAAATGTATTTCCTATGAATTTTTGGAATAAACCTTCTATTAAAACATTTTCATTGGCGGAAGGACCGGGAGGATTTATAGAGGCTATTATTCATCATCGTATACTAACGAAAACAAAATCGGTTTCTACCACAAAGTCAGTTTCTACCACAACGTCGGTAGAAAATCGAGTATCTAAGATTTCCGAATTAGATAAAAATCGAGAATGTACGATTTCAGATTCTTATATTGGTATGACAATTGAAACCCCCACGGATGAATCTGTCCCAGGATGGAAAAAAATCAAGAAATTTATGAATAATTATCCAAATATTGTTTTAGAAAAAGGCGCTGATGGAAAAGGTGATTTATTAAATTATCAAAATTTCTTAAATGTAAAAGATAAATATCAAGGAACCATTGATTTTGTAACTGGCGATGGCGGTTTTGATTTTTCCACTGATTTTAATAATCAAGAAACAAATATTATACAATTATTATTAATCCAAGTATTGTATGCTATTGTCTTGCAAAATGAAGGTGGGTCATTCGTATTAAAAATGTTCGATTTTTTTCATAAACCAACCATTGATATTTTATATTTTTTATGTAGTTTATATGATTCTGTCAATATAATAAAACCATGTACAAGTCGAAACGCAAATTCTGAAAAATATATTGTCTGTCAAGGATTTCGCGGATTTAAACATCCTGATTGGTTTTCATTTATCGAATCTGCGTTTATAAAAGCAATCGAAATCGATTCTAATAATTATTCTTCTATTTTAAATATTGATATTCCACTTTATTTTTATAATAAAGTCGAGGATATGAATTCTATTTATGGACAAATACAAATTGATAATATTTCAAATACACTCGCATTAATGGATTCTCCTTTAAAAAACGACAAAATGACCGCCTATGGGAAAATAAATCAACAAAAATGTATTTATTGGTGTATGAAATATGGATATGACCATTATCGCTTATCAAAATCATTTGATTTGGATAATTGTTCTGATAGTAGTGATGAATTCACACGAGGTTCATTTATCGATAAAAATTCATTTTCCGATACACAATTATAATTATATGTTCACATCCACAAACATTATATTATTATATATTAAAATGTATAATAATTCTAATTCGAATTCTTTGCTCATCAATAATACATTTAGTGGATTGTCATCCGATGGACAATATCAAACCATTATTATGCGCAAACCAAACTCTATCTATGGATACAAATTATATTGTTCTCAAGATTCAGGTGATAATTGGAAAATCACTGAATTATCGAATTTGCTTTCCATGTATGCGGTTATTTTTAAACCAACCGATGCAGGTACTCAAGAATCATTATTAGGTGTTTTTAGAAGGGAAGAACAAGCAATACGATTCTTATCTGAGAGACGCGCTAATTTGTCTCTCGACGCGAATATTGATAATACACATATGATTGAAAAATTGGCGGTTCATGGAAATCAAATACAACCCATGGTCACATTAAATGTATGTGGACAACGACAATTATTGATATATGATGGAATCATTATGAATACTGTCGATGGTGGATTGTCCTGGTCAATTACCAATCCTGAAATTTATATCGGAATTAAAAAAGATGGTAAATGTGCTCTTATTTATGCGAATGATAGTTATAAAAATCATGAGGGTGTACCATTATCCTATACATTCCGTAAAATGGTATATTTAAATGGATACTATCAATGAAAATTTGGGCGTTGATTGCGTTCAATTACGAGAGGTTCAGGAATCACTGGTTTATGCTTTTGATAAAAATTCAATGATTGTACATTTCTTAAATCAGGGACAGCACTGAATGGTGTATTTACCATATCAGCGGAACGTATTCCACGCAAATAACTATCAATATCTATTGGATTATTTGCTAAATCACGATATGATATCTTAGCACCAACTATGCCATCTCCCGGTAAATATGTATATTCAGGTTTAGCAAAAAAACGTTCTTGATTATAATAATATTGATAACAATAGTCATTCACACGTTGTTCATCTTCATAATCACCTCTCCATGCTTTTTTTCTAGTATCTGTCATATTTTTATATGAGATATATTTGTCCCACCTACCTCTCAAAATTTTATATAATATAAATTTATATAAAATGAGTGTCAACTCTGAAAAAAGTAATAACAGTAGTAGCAAGAGTAGTAGTAGTCGAAGTAGCAAGAATAGCAGTCGAAGTAGCAAGAATAGTAGTCGAAGTAGCAAGAATAGCAGTCGAAGTAGTAATGATTCGGCATATAAAGATTATGAATTTAATCCTACAGATTTTACAGAAGAAATGTTGAATAGTGTAAATATGTTTGGAGATTATGATCCTCAATGTGTTCGTACATCTGCGAATTTCTCTGGAACAGGCGCTTCGAATTTGTTATTTGATGTAAAAAATGAAGACAAATCAAAAAAAATGACGGTGGATATGTTGAAATATTCTTCTCCCAAACTATTACGATTAATTCAAGAGATTCAACGACAAGACCGTATGGACCTTGATAAACATGGTCGATTATTCAAACATTTTATTTTTACTGATTTTAAGAGAGGTCCTTCCGGTGCTAAAATAATTGCATCAGCATTTATTGATATTTTAGGACTTACACTTGGATATACTGCGAATCGTACTACAAAAAAAGTAAAGGGCAAAGATAAATTGACTTGGACAAAATTACAATTATTGGGGAATGATAAATTACAGGAAACCAAATATAAGAATTTTTATATGTTGTGTTCGGGAGGTGTTTATGACCAGCCTCTCGCAGTATCAACAAAAAAAGAAATCTTGGCGAATTTTAATGCTCGACCCGATAATGTATATGGTCGCAATGTTCGTTTTATTATTATGGATAGTGGATTTAAAGAGGGTATTGACCTTTTTGATATAAAATATGTGCATATTTTTGAACCTCAAACCACAGTTGCTGATGAAAAACAGGCGATTGGTCGTGGAACAAGAACTTGTGGACAAAGAGGTCTTGAATTTCATCCAAATCGAGGTTGGCCACTTTATGTAAATGTCTATGATAATAAGTTTCCGGAAGGTAGTGAACAGCAATTCAAAGGAGCAACTACTAGTTCTGAATTGTATTTGAATGCGATTGGTGTTGATACTCGTTTATTTAATTTCAATTTGGAAATGGAACGTGTTTGTATTGAAGGTTCCGTTGATTATGAATTAAATAAAGAAGTCCATTCATTTAAAATTAGTCGTGATCATAATTCGAAAAGTTATTTCGGAGGTGCCGGTAAAAAAGTTGAAAAACATCCTGAAATACATGCTATGTATGATTTAATGAAACGATATCAAAGAGATGATGACGATGATGTAATTCCGAATAATGGACTCGCATTTACTAAAAACGCAGTGGATTCTTATATTCAGAATGGTTTCAGTCAATATAAATGGCCACCTTTAAAATTGGAAAATATGTGTGGTGGACCGAATCGAGGTGAAGGATTACCTGCGACTGATTTCCCTACGAATGGTGTAACTGTACCAAGTCTCGACGAAGAGGCTGATGATGATGATTCCATATTAGAATCATATATATTATCAACTCCTCCCAGAAAACCAAGAAAACCAAAGACCGGTGGAGCCGATGAAATGACTGGTGGTGCACGATTATTAGATTTTACACCCACACAAGATTTTATAAGAAATTATTTCACTCCAGAATTAAACCGTAAGGGTATGCTCTTATGGCACTCCGTAGGTACGGGTAAATGTCATGCGATTGATACACCAATATTAATGGCAGATGGAACTATTAAAATGGTTCAAGATATATGTGAAGGAGAGTCACTCATGGGCGATGATTCAACACCAAGAAAAGTATTATCTCTCGCACAAGGAACTGATGATATGTATAAAATAACTGATTTGGATAATTCGTCAGAATCATATACTGTTAATTCAGTTCATATCTTATGTTTACGCTCTCCGACAGGTATTATAGAAATCGAAGTCAAAGATTTTCTTGCTTTGTCAGAAGAAGAGAAATCTAAGTATAGAGGATATCGTGTTGGAGTTGAATTTCAAAAACAAAATGTGAATAGTTCACCTTACATTATGGGTACTATGGTAAATGATAAGATTCCCGATGAATATTTGAGAAATATTCGAGAGATACGTGAAGAATTCTTGAGAGGTTATCTAGAAACATTCGGCACAATCCATAAAATTACATCAAAAGAATTATTGAGAGATTTAAAATTCTTAGTTCGTTCATTAGGATATTCCATTACTGTTGATAAGGAAACAGACATGGTTTCAATCGAATTACAAAATGTTGACAATACATATAAATTCACAGTTGAACATGTTGGCGTTGACCGTTATTATGGTTTTATGATTGATGGAAACCATCGTTATTTGATGGGTGATTTTACAGTAACTCACAATACGTGTAGTGCTATAGCAGCCGCGACTTCATCCTTTGAAAAAGAAGGATATACAATTCTTTGGGTAACTCGTACTACATTGAAAGCCGATTTATGGAAAAACGCATTTCAAGATGTTTGTCATGAGGGAATCCGAGATAAAATACGTGCAGGTGTTGATATTCCTCCAATTCTCGGTAATCAAAGTAAATTAATGAAAATGTTATCACCTTCATGGTCTATTCGACCCATGTCTTATAAACAATTCTCCAATTTGGTTTCTGGTAAAAATGCTTTATATAAGGCTCTCGTGAAAAAGAATGGTGAACTTGATCCACTTCGTAAAACACTTCTTATTATTGATGAAGCTCATAAACTTTATGGTGGTAATGATTTATCCTCTATCGAAACACCCGATATGCCCAGATTACATGAATTTATTATGCGTTCATATGAGGTTTCCGGACAGAATTCAGTACGTGTTATGGTAATGACTGCGACTCCAATCACTGTAAATCCAATGGAAATGGTTAAATTATTAAATCTTTGTCGAGAACGTAATCAACAATTGCCAACAGAATTCGGTGATTTTGCCTCTCGCTATTTGGATGAACGTGGTAATTTCACAAATGCCGGTGAAAATAGATTCAAAGATGAAATTTCTGGACATATTAGTTATTTGAATCGAGAGAAAGATGCACGTAATTTCTCTCAACCAATTATCAAAAGAATTCAAGTTCCAATCATTGATGAAATGAATACATTAACAAAATATGATACTAGTATGGTAAACAAAATTCTTGAACAATCTACAAATATAGGAAAGAAAACAATAGAAGATATTACGGAAGATTTAAAACAATTTAGAGGCATAACAGCCAAATCGTTTCAATATTTAAAAAATAAATGTGACCCTGCCAATAAGACTTGTAAAAAAATGGTGACAGCAAAAATAAAAGAAATTATGCAATTTATTAAAGATGAAAAGGCCGCGGTTAAAGAAATACCTGCGCAAATTCGAAAAACAATCCGAGAACAAAATAGTGATTTGAAACACCTTGCAAAACGATTACGAACTCGCAAACGAGTTTATATGATGGGTAAAAATAAAATGAAACCTTCCACAGGAACACCGAATTCAAGTTCTAATAGTTCTAATGCAAGTTATAGTTCTAAACATAGTTCTAAACACAGTTCTAAACATAGTTCTAATGCTAGTTCCAAATCGAATATCTATTCTATCGATGGTGGTTCCAAATCACCTCCCAATATTGGTGAAATCACTCTTTATAACAATATGCAAAAATACAAAAATTCCGCATACTATAATACTCGCTATAAATGTTTTAGTGAACCAAAATTCAATGAATTGAATGAAATGCCTGAATTTAAAAATGATTTGGAAGAAATCAAACGATTTGAAGAAAACATTCATGTCCGCACGGAAGATATAAAACGTAACTTGGCAATATTAAGAAAACAATCAAGTAAAAATCGTGCAACTTTAAAGAAAGAATATAAAGGCGAAGAATTAAAACAAAAATTAGAAGAGGAAAAACAGAGATTCAAAGATAGTCAAGAGGAGTATACAGAAAAATTAGAAGGCATGAAACCTGATATAAAACAATTAAACAAAATGAAGAAAACTTATACTTATAAGAAAAAAATCTTTCTGCAACGTGCAAAAAAACATTTTAAAACAGAGAAAAAAAATAGAAAATTCATGGAAAAAGAATTGAAAAAACAAGAAAAAACTGGAAAAGTAGTTAGAGATTATAAAGATACTGCTGAAATCCATATTGATAAACTTCGAAAACGCGTGGATGAAATGACACATGATTTAGAAAAACAAGTTCAAGAACAAGTTGATCGAGAAAACGCAGAAAAAGAAAGAATTCGAGAAGAAAAACAACGTGCCAAAGAAGCCGAAAAAGCCAAGAAAAAAGAAGAACGTGAACGAGCCAAAGAAGAAAAAAAAGCCGCAAAACAAGAAGAAAAACGTAATGCCCCTTGTCCAGAAGGTCAATATAGAGACCCAGAAACATTGCGTTGTAAAAAAATAAAAGTCGGCAAAAAATAATATGACAATTGTATCAATATCAATAGTATAATTCTACAGTTATTATAGAATTATAGTGTGTATAATTGTTATTTTACTTTTGGGTCACTTTTGCAGCTGCTGCGTTTTTCATTGTTTCTACATGTGTATCGGCTTTATTTAAAAGAGGTTCTAATTTGGCCATATTTTCAAGTAATTGATTTTGTTTTTTTAATAATTCGGCAGTTTGACTGCTTAAACCTTCGATTCCAGTACCTTTTGCCTCTTCTGAAAGTGAATTAAATGTTTTTCTTAATTGAGCTAAATTTGCAGGTTCCGGTCCAGAAGTCATATTTTCTTTTGTATCTTTCTTCTCTCCTTCTCCTTCTACTTCTTCGGATTTCTCTTCTGATTCTGATTCTTCTTCAGATTTCTCTTTTTCTTCTCCACCTTCAGCATTTTCCATTCCTTCCATTGCACCTTTTAATCCATATTTATAAATATGAGAACCAACTAATCCAATTAATAATATGACAGTCATATTACGTGTCATGTAAGAAGACGCAAAAGCAATGATTAAAAAAACGGCAAAACCAGTATAATCAAATGTCATCCATAATTGATAACTATGAAGAATTGCTAAAGCAAATACAACATACAAAACCATCTTGTTTTTCAAAATGCCAGGGGTCGAATTGGAAACACGAATATTCAATTTTTTAATCAACGAACCTAAACTAAAATTCATTATTCTTATTATTTTATATTATCAATTTATTCTTCCTCCGCAACATCCTCAAATTCTCTTAATTCATCCATTTCAAAATGAAACCCATTGGATTTTTCGGATTCTTCTTGTTCTTCTTCTTCTTCCGGTTCATGGGCTTCAGTTTTCGGTTTATGTACTAATTTCCATTTATCTACATTTGGTTGATATTGAGAACTATTTGTCATACGAATTTCATAATCCTGTTTCTTAAAGAATCCACGTCTTTTTATCCATTGTTTCTGATAAGGGTCATGGGAGTCCACAATATCAATAATAACAGGTTGTTTATGTTTCGATCTTAAGATACGTCCAACGGTTTGTTCGATATCAGTTTTCGGAGTTGCCATAATTAATCCCGATAATGTTTTAATATCAAGAGCTTCTGCTGCCATAGCATAGGTCGCAATTACCACTTGTTTTTCTTCAGTTTGTTTGAGAGCAGTCTCTTTCATACCTCCCAAATAATATCCTACATTTCCTTTATAACGATCTGTATTTCCACGGATTCCTCGGTCTCTTATAGCATCATGTAAATATGTCAATAATGAACGATTATGAGCAATAATCATCACTTGCATATCGGGGAATTCCATCAATAAATCGCTCAATGCTCTCAGAATAAATTCACTTCTTGGAATATGGTCACATAACTTAACAATCATAGAACTATGGGATACATTTCCCCGAAAATCATAGAGAATTTGATTAAAATCGGCGTCATCACTGCGATAATCTATCGCGCGAACTTGTACATTATGTTTATCTGTCGATGCGGTTTCCTTATAGACAATATCACCGAGAAATAATTTGAATACATATGTTGTTCCATCTTTACGATCCATGGTTGCGGAGAGCCCCAATGTATATTTCGTCACTATTCGGAATAATGCGTTCGAAAACACTTCACTCGATATATGATGTACTTCATCTATTAATAAAAGCCCAAATGAATCAAATGTGCCATCTTCATATTCCTTCATTGATAAACTTTGCAACATACCGATTACAATATCTTTCCCCTCGATATCAATGGTTGGACCTTGAATCCTCCCTACACGTGCTGTTGGAATATATTGTTCGATTCTTTCTATCCATTGATTCAATAAGAATTCTTTATGTACAATAATCAATGCTTTCTTCTTAAGAGTTGTGATAATATTGAGACCAATCACAGTTTTACCGCGACCACAAGGTAAACTAACGAGACCACCGGAACTTGTTTCACATGCTTTTGCGAAAATATTGACTACATTTTGTTGATAATCACGGAGAGAACCTTGGAAAGGAATATTAATGTCTTCTCCGGGATTGATTTCTATTTTTTTAGGAGAGCCGAAATGTTGAATTCCGAAATATCTAGGCATATAGATTTTTTTAGAGGATTCACGATATGCTGGAAACTTTGTTGTTTGTTGAACCGGTCCACCGCCAGTAAAAGGTGTAATTGTTAGTTTCTCTCTGATAAATTCTAATTGTTGTTCTGACAAATCAGATTTGGAGATAGTGTATCCTTTTTTTCCTAGATAGGTAGGAATGTCGGGGGATACAGATATTTTATCGGTTGTTGATTTTTTTTGCGATTTGTCAGAAGATTTAGAAGAAGACGGGCGAGAGAAGAAACGTTTCATTGATAGATAAAATCAGATAAGAATAAAATACTGATAATAAAATAATTTATTATCAATTTTTTATCTAGATATCAAAAAACAATACAAGAGAGAGAAAAAAGAAAGAAGAGGGATAGAGAGAAATAGATTTGTAGAAATCAATGTTATATTAAAATATGGCAACGAGATTAGAAACTTTAATGAATGCTTTTTCTCTTAAAGAAATCATATTATTCGTTTTATTTATATTATATGTAGTGTTTGATATTCCTACACCTGAATTGATTGCTTCCTATGTCGATACACCTGCTGGAATGATTGTGGTATTATTGCTTTGTTTGTATAGTTTCATGTTTTTCCATCCTTTACTCGGTATTGTGGCTCTTTTTGTTGGATATGAATTAGTTCGTAGAAGTGCGAAAGTAAATAATCGTGTTCCAATGATTTTATATACTCCAACACAAGCGAAAAAAGATGCTGAAATGGCGGCAATGCAACCTCCCAAAGAGAAAACATTAGAAGAAGAAATGGTTGAGCAAATGGCTCCTATTGGAAAAAGTAGCATGATTACTTATACAGTTTCGGATTATAAACCAATTGCTGATGATACTCATGGCGCCACTCTTATTTAATGTATGAAAACCAAATATTTTACCTATTTTTGCAACAACTTTTGTATCTCTTAAAAAATTGAATCATAATGAATAATGATTTAATTTACAATATCTATCCGAAAATGCCCGTTCAAACCCGAAGCCAAACCAGAAATCAACGCGAAAAGGTGGTCGAAAAGCCGGTCGAAAAGCCGGTCGAAAAGGTGGTCGAAAAGCCGGTCGAAAAATATTTGAAAAATGATATTATGAATAATTATGATGAAAATAAACACATCATAGAATCTGCTAAAAATTTTATTACCACTTTGAAAACTCTCACAGAAACGTACAACACAATTTCAAAAGACGATAATTTAACTATGTGTCCAGATATCATTCCATTGGCAATTATAGAGGTGTTCGAATATATTAATAATCATAAACCAGAACTTGATATAGTGAAGGACAAATTAAAAAATGCAATTTTCAGGTCTGTGATGCGAATTGATGATGAAATTGTCAATATGTATACAAATAATTATTCTTCATCCCCTGTACATTCTTCAGAGGTTATCAATAAATTAAGAGACATTATTCAAATCACAAAATCCATATATCTATAAGTTTCCACCTAAAACATTTGGACTATAATTTCCACCACGTGTCTCTAACATTTGTTGTTCTTCTGGAGTAAAACATACATTTCCTTTCGAATTTGTATATCCATAATTCTTGCATTTTGTTCCATCTTCTCCCACACGATTAAATCCAAAATTACTTATTTTCTGTTGCTCATATGGAGAACCATATAATCCTTCAAATCCCTCTACTTTTTTT
>Ga0255210_1000280_pt1 | contig 20752 bp, 3 predicted proteins | sample Miss_Yuk_RepA_8d_FD_188422 | JGI IMG/M metagenome (GOLD analysis project Ga0255210, IMG submission 188422) | Freshwater microbial communities from Mississippi River, Louisiana, United States - Miss_Yuk_RepA_8d | ecosystem: Environmental > Aquatic > Freshwater > River | place: USA: Louisiana...
CAATGTACTCACGTTGATCACTCCAGACCACCCTGCCCAAAAAATCAGCAGGGTAGCCCTCAACGTGGCTCAGTTTTCAGCGTGTAAACCTCGGAAACTGGCTCAATTTTGGTTGTGATTCAACAGTTTTTGAATTGCAAGAGCCGCTTGGGCGGCAAGCAATAAAGGCGGCAGCGAAATCTGAATCGCAGACCAGACCGTTTCCACATTAACTGCCGCGTAGCCATGGATCAGCTGATTTCTGAACGCCACGATCAACGGTACATCCGGGATCATTGCAGCCAGCATTGGATCAGATTTACTCAACTGATTGAGCGCCTCACCGATGATCTCGAACTTGCGCTCCACGGCTGCCTGCACCAAAGCATTGAGTTTGTATTGCTCAATCGCCATACCATTCGTAAACGACTCAATGGCTTTAGCAGCTTCGCAGACATCCCACAGATAAGCTCTGGGGTCACGCTGCATAAATGGGCTCTTTGTGTGCGTTGATTGCTGCCAGAACAAATGGATTTCTGATGGAGCCTGACTCCACCAGATCTACGCCACGACCGAGCAAACTTTCCAATGCGTTCTTTGCGCCAAAGAACGTCTGCAGACCAGGCTGCGCGTCCGGCGCAAACTCAACCAGAAAATCGGCATCACTCGTCAAGGGATTGAAGTCGTTTGCACGCGCAGCCGAACCAAACACCTCCAAGCGTTTGATATGAAAACGCTGGCAGATGCTCTTAATGGCGCTCTGGTGCTGTGCAATGGCGGGATGCATGCAGAAATTCTAGGAGATTTTCGATAGAGCGCCTAGGGAGGCAACTTCATTGCAGCCATTGCGCACGGTAATTCGGATTTGACCCCGAAGATGCGACCGTCATCGCGAGCGAAGCGTGGCTGTCATCGCGAGCGAAGCGCGGCGATCTGCGTGGAGATTGCTTCGTCGCTGCGCTCCTCGCAATGACGGGTGGTGTCATCGCGAGCGGAGCGCGGCTGTCATCGCGAGCGGAGCGCGGCTGTCATCGCGAGCGGAGCGTGGCCGTCATCGCGAGCGGAGCGCGGCGATCTGCGTGGAGATTGCTTCACTTCGTTCGCAATGACGGGTGGTGCCATCGACTTCCCGAACCTGTAAAGGCTCAGGTTCAGAACAAAAGGCAGCCGTGCCCAATCGAAAGGCTAATGCGCAGGCCCCGTGTTTTTCATCCTCTCAATGGCTGCGATCACCTGGCGGACCTGGTGGGGTCTGGCCTGGCCTTGGTGGTCCTGGATGCTCAGCAACGGGTCGTCGGGCCAGGGCATGCTGAACACCGCAAAGCCCGCGCCGCTTTGGCACGGTGGGCCAAAGTAAGACACGCACAGCTCGTACAGCTCATCAAAGCGCATTGGCTTCACCGACGATCAAGACAGCTGCACATGGCTCTGCGCAATCTGCTGATCGATCAGCACCTGCAGGGACGCATCTCCCGAGTACTGGTAGACGTTGAAGGTCTGGCCGTTCTGAGTGGTCGTGCCACTCTGCGCCCATTGGCCTTCGGTGTGGCCGTCGGCAAAGAGCTGGCTCAGGGAGACCACATCGTTGCTGTCGCCGGTGATGACCAGAGATTGCCGCGCTTCGCTCGCAATGACAGGGTTTGCTTCGCTCGCAATGACGCTCGAGTCGTCATCGCCAGTCTGCCCCGCACCAGCGTCATCGCCAGTCTGCCCCGCACCAGCGTCATCGCCAGTCTGGCCCGCACTACCGTCATCGCGAGGCTGCAAGCCGTGGCGATCCAGCAGCTGCAGCACATCGCTCACATTGAGCTTGAGCACCTGGGCCTGACCATCGGCCAGATTCACCAGGCCCTGGTCGTACACCACGGCGTCGAGGTTGAGCACCGCAGGTTGCTGCACATTCAGCCACGCGTCGGTCATCTGCGTGGTGCTGCCGTCGGTGTGCTGCACCGTGGCCATGCCGTCCAGCATGTTGCCGTTCTGCGCGGTCTGGCTGGCGTCGCGCTGCAGGCTGATGCTCTGGATGCCCGCCTCGACCAGCGTGCGCAGCTCGCCCGCGTCGGTGGTGCCGTCGGTGTCGGCGTCCACCCACACGCGCAGCTGGTTGAAGACCGCGTCGCTCAGGTCAATCTGGCCGTCGGCGTTCGCATCGAACTGCGCCAGGGCCTGCCAGCCGTCGCGCGCCAGCGAGCCATCGGCCAGGCGGGTGCTGCTGCCCAGCAGCTCGGCGCCGCTGTTGACCACGCCATCGCCGTTCAGGTCGATGGCCAGCAAACCGTCGTGGCGGTCCACCCAGGCGGTGGCCTGAGCGCTGCCGGTGGCCAGCAGGTCAAACAACACGCCGTTGGCCAGCGTGGTGGTCTGCACGCCGTCGCCGTTGAGGTCCAGCATCAGCGGCGAAGCCGACAAGGACACCGAGGTCAGCGTGTTCTTGATCCACACCTGCGCACCGGTGGTGTCGTGGTTGTACAGGTTGTAGGTGTTGCCGCCATACGAGGCGGTACCCGCGCTGGCCCACATACCGGCCAGACCCGTATTACCACCCACGCCATCCGACAGCAGGTTCTGCAGCGACACGGAATCACTGCCCGTGCCGTTCACCATGAACTGCACTTTGCCGTTAGACGTGAAGGCGTTGGCCATACCCAGGCTCAGCACATCGTTGGCAGAGAGCGTCAGGCTGGAATTGCCCTGCAGCTCGAACACCTCGACCTGCTGGATCGACTTGACCGTCTGGTTGTTGGTCAGCGACACCAGGTTCAGCGTCGTGCCCGAAGCCAGCTTCAGGGTGTCGATGCCGGTGCTGCCGTTGATGTAGTTGCCCGCCGTACCCAGCAGGGTCTGCGCGTTGGTGCCGATGTTGAGCACATCGTCACCCGCCAGCATGTCGGCCACGCCACCGGTGTAGGTCAGCGAGGTTGATGTGCCGTCAGCGTTAGGGCTAAAGGGTGCTGCAGCGCCAGCCACCAAGCTGTTATCACCGGCAATTGCCGTAGGCTGCAATGAGAAGTTATCGAGCCAGTAATCACCTAGGTTTGCACCTGTGTGGTTGCTGATGAGCTCAATAGGAATCGTACCGGTCGCTGCAGCGACAAAAGTCACCGTCACATGCTCAGCGTAATAGCCGGTTGTACCTGTTGCGTTCAGCGGAATTTCGGCGGTACCCATCTTCAGCAGCGGGTAACCGGTGCTCATGTAGTTCCAGCCGATGTCAAAGGTGAAGGTGTAGGACTGCCCCGCCACCACATTGATGGTGTTGCCCCAGATGACCTTGTTGGTTCCCGTTGCTACCTGGCCCCACATGATGTTGCCCGTGAAAGCACCATCTGGGCTGGGGATGTAACCACCACCACTGCCGTTGCCACCTTTCAGGACATATGTGAATCCGGAAACCGTATCTGCACTGTCCACTGTCACAGGTGCCCTTGCGGCGCCTGTTGTGACGCCGTTCACAAGGTTCCAGTAGGGGTCGATCGAATAAACGTTGTACTGATCAGCCACACTGTCGTTGATCGGGCCACCATTGACTTTCGTGGTGGTGGTGGTGAAACCCGTGTCGCCCTGCGAGAAGTCACCGTTGGTAATCAAGTTGGGAGATGCAGCAGTGACCGTCCACAGGTTGGACAGCACACTCTCATTGCCCAGCGCGTCAACCTGTCTTGCGCTGAAGGTGTTGCTACCCTTGAACGTCAAACCTGTAGTGACCGTAGCCGACCAGTTGCCGTTGGCGTCAACCGTGGCCTGAGCCACCATATTGGTTCCCGTATTGTCGTAAACATAGATGGTGTCACCCGCCAGGCCAGTACCGTTGATGGTGGTGATGGATTTGGTTGTCGTCCCGTTGTTGGCGACTTTTGCGCCAGCAGAGTCAACGACGCCAATGATCACTGGTGGCGCCTCCGTGTTATCCAATGTGACCTGCTGCACGGTGGCCTTACCGCTCACTCCGGCGCTATTGACCACTTGCGCGGTGTAGGTCCAGTTGGCGTTGTAGCCGTTGGTGTCTGTGATGGCCCAAGCAGTGCCGTTAACCTCAGCCTCACCCACCAGAACACCGTTGGCATAGACCTTGACCACATCGTTCGCGCCCAAGGCGCTGGCCAATGTGCCTGACACCAGTCGTCCTGCGCTGGCGTCGCTGGTCAGCCAATCCGAGCTTGCAGCAGAAAGACTGCTGTCCTTGGTCATCGTGCTGAAGGTGACCGTGTTGGTCACCGTAGCAGGGTCAACCGGAACCACTTTCACAACCGAGTCCACCAACACCTGCGCACCCGTGGTGCTGTGGTTGTAGACCGCATAGGTGGCCCCATTGGCCGTGGTGGTACCCATGTAGTTCCATTGGCCGGCCAAGCCCGTGTTGCCCTCAACACCGTTCGTTGTCACATCATCAGCCTTGAACAAATCGAGCAACAAGAAGTCGCTGCTGGTGCCATGGACAACCATCTGCACTTTGTTGTTACTGCTAGTCGATGCCGTACCGCCCGAACTGGTGCTAAAGGCATAAGCGCTCATGGTGCTGGCATTGCTGCCACCCAACGACAACACGTCATTGGCCGACAAGGTCAATGCACTACCGCCTTGCATGGTGAACACTTCCACCTGTTCAACAGGTTTGACCGTCTGGTTACCCGTGAGAGTGGTCAAGTCCAGGGCTGTCCCAGTAGCCAATACAAGCGTATCCACACCGGCTCCGCCGCTGATCACACCAGATGCACCCAGCGTTGCCTGCAAATTGGCCTGTGCCACGGTGATGGTGTCATTGCCCGCCAAAGCATCCAACGCCCCACCTTGATAGCTCAATGTATTGTTGGCAGATGTAGCCCCCAAATTCCCGGCGGAGGTGAGGGAACCATCAGCCACCGGGGCGGAAGACTTGAACGAGAAGTTATCCAGAACAAACTCGTTGTGGTAGTTGCTTGTACCGCCGGCAGCACCGGTCACGCTCAAGGTCATGGTTTTGCTGGTTGCCGCTGTGTAGGTGGCGGTGAAGTGACCTGCTTCGTATTCGTTGGCGGTAACCATCTGGATAAAGTTGCCATCGATATACACACCCATGTCCTGGCCAGTCAAATCAAACTGGATGTAGTCGAACTTGAAGACATAAGTCTGCCCAGCAACGACTGACACGTTTTGCGACCACAGCGCCTTGACGCCAACGGTGTCAATCTGACCTGCCAGCACATTACCGGTCATCGTGCCATCGGGGTTCTTGTTGGCGACGCCGCTGTAATTGGTCTGCGTGCTGTTGATAAAGGTCTTGGTCCAGGTTCCTACGCCACCGCCATAAGAGGCGGATGCGCTGGTCGTGTTGGTCACGCTGGGACCCCTGGTGCCCACACCAAAGCCACCGTTATAGATGTATTCACTCAAACCAGCGCCACCCAGTGCGCTACCTGCCACAACAGCATAACCATCTGTAATGGAGGGGATCGAAGCACCATTGGTTTTGAATGTCAGATCGTTGGTGAAGCCGGTATTGCCAGCGCTAAAGTCACCGTTGACCAACAGATCGCTGCCACCGCCTTGACCGGCGATGACCTTAACCAGGTTGGACAATTCACTCATGTTGCCCTGAGCATCCACCTGCCGAACAGCAAAGGTGTTGCTTCCCGCACCCACACGCGGGTGTGTCGACAGACCGGTAATCGACCACGTGCCATTGCTGGCCACCAAGGTAGTGCCCACCAGGTTGGTTCCGGTGTTGTCGTAAAGATAAATGGTCTCGCCTGCAGTGCCGGTACCGCTGACAGTGTTGATGCTGCTGGCCGTGGTGCCAGCATTTGCAATGGTGGCCTCTGTAGAGTCGATTACCGAAGTAATTGTTGGCGCACTCTGGGTGTTATCCAACGTTACAACCTGCGTGGTGATGGCACCGCCCTTTTGGGTGCTGGTGCTGACCACTTGTGCGGTGTAAACCCAGTTGGCGTTGTAACCATTCACATCGGTGAAAGTCCAGGCCTGATCAACTACCTCTGCAGTACCTACAGCCACGCCATTGGCGTAGATTTTCAGCTCTTCATCTTGAGCGAGATCTGCACTCAACGTACCCGAGACCTGTCGGCCTGCGCTTGCGTCACTGGTCAGCCAGTCCGCATTGGCCGATGTAAGACTGCTGTCTTTGGTCATACTGCTGAACGCCACCGTTGTGGTGATATTCGGGTTCTCGTCCACAAACACGTTCATGGCATCGTCGACCAGCAACTGTGCCTGTGTTGTGCTTTGGTCGTACACCTTGTAGGTGTGCGACAAACCATCTACCCCCGTAAGTGTGACTGTACCTTTGTAATCCCACTGCCCTGCCAGCCCGGTGTTACCGACAATATTGTTGGTTGTTACACCGTCAAGTTGCAGATTACTGAGCACCAGAGAATCAGTGCTGCTGCCCTGAACCACAAACTGCACTTTATTTGTGCTGGATGTTGAGCCTGTTGCCCCTGCAGTCTGCGTGGTGCTGCCAAAGGTGTAAGTGCTCATGGTGGTAGCGTTAGCGCCGCCCAAGCTCAACACATCATTAGCGGAAAGCGCCAACATGCTGTTGCCTTGCATCTGAACAACTTCCACCTGCTCAATTGCCTTGACTGTCTGGTTAAGGGTCAACGCATTCAGATCAAGCACAGTGCCAGTCGCCAGCTTGAGGGTGTCGACACCCGCGCTGCCATCGATGTAGTTACCCGCAGTGCCCAGCAATGTTTGGGCGTTGGTGCCGATGTTGAGCACATCGTTGCCATCCAGCATGTCGGATACGCCACCTGTGTAGGTGAGCACCGAGCCATTGTTGGTACCAGAGACACCATCAATCCCGGAAGTGAACGGTAACGTACCACCGTCCGTCAAAGAACCATCAGCTGCAACGGTGTTCGGTGTGAACGAGAAGTTGTCGAGCTTGATGTCGCCGTTGTTGACGCCTGTCGTCGAGTTACTGGCATCCAGCGACAAAGTCACTTGCTTGGTCGTCGTTGCCGTGTAGATGGCCTTGAAGTGCCCTGTTTCATAACCGTTGGTCGTGAAACTGATCGCCGTTCCATCAAATATCAGACGAGGTGCCGTTGGAAGAAACGAGTTTGACGTGTAATCGAACTCAAAGGTGTAGGTCTTTCCAGCCACCACGCTTATCGTCTGTTGCCAGAACGTACCGCCAGTGCCCAGGTTCACCTCCAGGACTGTGCCGCTCATCTTGCCGTTCGGGTTTCCTGAATAGACGATCTGATTGTTTTGCTGAGTCGTATAGTCGGATGTTGCGTTGTAACTTGTCGTCCACTTCAGATTGGTGTCTGTTGTCGTCTGCAATGTCCGGACCGTTCCCAGGGTTGCGACACCTGGAGGCACATTAGTGGTTAGTGCGTACTGGTTGGCCGTAGAGCCATGGTTCATCGCCGTCGTGTAGTTCACGTTGGTGGTTGTGAAACCTGTGTTACCACTGCTGAAGTCGCCATTGATGATGGTGTCACCACCGCCTAATGAGCTGACGGTCCAGAGGTTAGACAAGACGCTGCTGTTGCCCAGCGCATCGACTTGGCGAGCGCTGAAGGTATTGCTCCCTGTGCCCACGGCCGTATTAGTCGCCAGGCCACTGATCGACCATGTGCCGTCTGCAGCCACCGTGGTGATGCCCACCAAGTTGGTACCGGTGTTGTCGTACAGGTAAAGCGTGTCGCCTGCATTGCCGGTACCGCTGACGGTACTCAGCGTGTTGGTGGTAGTGCCTGCATTGGCAATGCTGGCATCGGTCGAATCCGTCACACTGGTAATCACCGGTGCGGCTTCTGTGAAGTCGGTCGTCACTACCTGGGTAGCCGAACCAATGACCACGTTGCTGCTGTTGACCACATCAGCGCGATAGGTCCAGTTGCCGGTGTAGGCGTTAAGGTCGGTAAATGCCCACGACTTGCCGTCTGCAGAGATCGACACAAGGCTACTGTTGACCTGCACACCGTTGGCATAGACCTTGAGCGTGTTGCTGGCCAAATCCTCAGCCAGCGTACCTGTCACCAGGCGGCCTGCGCTACCGTCGGCGGTGAGCCAATCGGCCTGCGCCATGGCCAGGCTGCTGTCCTTGGTCATGCTGCTGAAGCTGACTACCGCAGACTCGGTACTGGCAGTCATGTTGGTCAGCACCTGGGCCTGGGTCTTGCTGTGGTTGTAGACCTTGTAGGTGGTACCGCTGATGACGGTTTCCCCCATGTACTGCCACTCACCGAACAACCCCGTGTTGCCCTCGATGCCATTGCTTGTGACGCCATCTGTCGCCAAGCCATTAAGGTTAAGCGCGTCGCTCGTGGTGCCCAGCACCACCATCTGCACCTTGCCAGTGCTGCTGCTGGAAGCCACACCGCCTGCCGTGCTGGCAAAGCTGTAAGTACTCATGGTGCTGGCATTACTGCCGCCAAGGCTCAGCACATCGTTGGCCGACATGGTCAGGGTGGAGCCCCCCTGCATTTGCAAAACTTCCACTTCCTGGATGGGCTTGACGGTCTGGTTGCTGGTGATGGCCGTCAGGTCCAGCGTAGTACCTGCCAGCAGCTTGAGCTTGTCAACACCAGCGCCACCATCGATGAAACCACCTTCTTCCAATGCTGTTTGCAATTGGGTGCTGCTGGCGGTGATGGTGTCATTGCCAGCCATGGCATTCATGATCCCGTCTTGGTAAACCAAGCTGGCGTTGTCGCTGTCTGACGCCAACAAAGTACCACCGGCTACAAGCGCATTGGTCGGCGGTGGCGACACAGCAAAAACGAAGTTGTCCAGATCAAAGTCGCCCCCACCGGTACCTGCAGTTGCCCGCACACCGTTGATGGCCAGATCCACGCTCTTGGTGCTGGTGGCGGTGTAGGTGGCTGTGAAGTGGCCCGATTCATTTCCGGTGCTTACCAAATTGATAGTCTGACCGTCGATCATCACCACCATGGCGGTTGTGTTGGTGGCGTTGTAGTTACCAAAGGCGTAATCAAACTTGAAGGTGTAAGTCTGGCCTGCCACCACATCTGCTGTGGTCGCCCACACGGTACTTGTGCCCGCGGTATAAACGTTAGCTACCAATGTTTTACCGGCAAGGGCGCCATCCGGATTGCGGAAGGCGGCCACATAGGTCTTGCTCCAGGTTCCCCCCGTGTAGGCGTTGTTGTTGCTCGTCAGCGTTGTTGCCGCCGTCGTGGTCGGCGTGAGCGCGTAGACCGCATAGTTGTTGGTACCACCCTCCCAGTTGGCGTTGGCACCCAACGTGAGGTCAGACGTGAAACCGGTCGCACCTGCTTCCATGTTGGGGTTGATGTAGGTATTACCGCCGGTGGAACTGACGGTCCACAGGTTGGACAACACACTGGTGTTACCGACTGCGTCCACCTGCATTGCGCTGAAGGTGTTGCTGCCGTAGCCGACGGCACCATTTGTACTCAAGCCGGTTATCGTCCAAGTGCCATTGCTTGCCACAACGGTGCTACCCACCAGGTTGGTGCCAGTGTTGTCGAAGAGGTAAACGGTGCTGCCTGCATTTCCGATACCGCTGACTGTGCTGAGCATGTTGACGGTAGTGCCGCTGTTTGCGATGCTGCTGTTGGCAGAATCTGTTACGGAAGTGATGGTCGGCGGGGCTTCGGTGAAATCGAACGTCACGTTCTGCGTGCTCACTGGACCGGCGTTGTTGGACGAGTCCACCACCTTGGCGGTGTAGATCCAGTTGCCGTTGTAGCCGTTGAGGTCGGTGATTTCCCAGGCCTGGCCGTTGACGGTGGCGTAGCCTTGGTCACCGGGAATTTGCACGCCGTTGGCATAAACCACGACGTGCTGCCCGCTGGTGAGCGGCGCAGAGATGGTGCCCGACACCAGTCGGCCAGCGCTACCGTCAGCAGTTAGCCAGTCATGGTTATTGGTGCTGCTGGTGGGTAGACCGCTGTCTTTGGTCATGCTGCTGAAGGTGACCGTTTGCGTGGGCGCGGCCTGGTAGGCAATGCTGACGATGTTGGTGGTGCCCACGGCGGTGTCGGCGCCGTCGTTATTGAAGTTACCCGCCAGGTCGCTGAACTTGGCGCTGTCCACGTGCACGGTGCCGGTACCCGATGCGCCGCTGGTGGGCACAAAGGTGGCGGTGTAGGTGGTGCCACTGCCGCTGAAGTTGATGAGCGAGCCGCCGGTGACGGTGATGTCGTTTGCCGATAGCGCGAAGTCGGTGGCCGCTTCGCTCAGGGTGAAGGTGATGGTTTCGGTCTGGCCTGCGCTCAGCGTGTTGCTGGTGGCGCGGGTGACGACGATGGTGGGCAGCGTGGTGTCGATGGTCAGGGGGTGGGTGTCGATACCGAGCGTGCCGTAGCTGCTGACCGGGTTGCCACTGCTATCCACGATAGTGGAGACGATGGTGTAGTTGCCTGCCGCCAGCGTGCTGCCAGTGTTGTCAAACGTCCAGTTGGTGCCCGAGGGGGTGACGTAGGCGTAGTTGAGTCCCCCCGCCAGGTTGACGGGGTTGTTGTTGCTGTCGAGCAACTGGATTTTGATTTGCTCGCCTGCGACCAGATCCAGTGTGGGCGTGGTGCCTTTAAACACCAGGGTGGGGTCGCTGGTGACAAAGTCGGTGGCGCTGGTGCCGGTGTCGTTGGAGCCTGTGCCCACAATGGTGGTGATCTGGATGGGATCAATCGCGTTGACGATGACAGGTACATCCACCAGCACCTGCGCGTTGGTGGTGCTGTGGTCGTAGACCTTGTAGGTGGTCATGCCGATCTGCACCGTGCCTTTGTAGGCCCAGGTGCCAGACAAGCCGGCGTTGCCCAGAACAACACCGCTGTAAGGGCTGATCTCCGTGTCGGTCATCAGGGAGTCGAGCTTGAGGGTGTCGGAGCTCGTACCCTGCACGACCATTTGCACTTTGCCGGTGCTGCTGGTACTGCCGGTGGCGGCTGTTGAGCCGTCGGCCACTTGCTGCGTGGTGGCAAAGCTGAAGGGGGCCATGGTGCTGGCGTTGGCGCCGCCCAAGGACAGGACGTCGTTGGCCGACATGCGCAGCGTAGAGGCGCCTTGCATCTTGATGATTTCAACTTCCTGAATTACAGCCACCGTCTGGGTGACGGTCAGGTTTTCCAGGTTCAAATCGGTGCCTGCGGCGAGTTGCAGGGTGTCCACCCCTGCACCGCCGTTGATGAGGCTGGTGGTGTTGGAAATGTCCGACTCCAGTGTGGTGCTGGTCACGGTGATGATGTCGTCACCAGCCAGCGTGCCCAGTGTGCCGCTGGTGTAGGCCACGGTTTCGCCAGCGCTGGTGCCGCTGGTGGAAACGCTCACGGCGCTGAGCTTTGTCACATCCCGGGTAGCCGTGTCACCGGCGTTGCCAGCTGCGTCCACCACTTTGGCGGTATACGTCCAGTTGGCGCTGTAAGCGGTGGTGTCGGTGATTTCCCAGGCGGTGCCTGCGTCGTTGACGACGGCGTTGCCAATGAGCGTGCCGTTGCTGTAGACCTTCAGGGTTTCACCTGCAACCAAGGGCGCAGACAGGAAGCCGGAAACCAAACGGCCGGCGCTGGTGTCGGCGGTTTGCCAGTCGTCATTGTTAGATCCGGTTGTGCCCGAGTCTTTGGTCATGCTGCCAAAGCTGACGGTTTGCGTGGGGGCCTGGGTGTCGTAGGCCACCTCGACCTGGTTGGCATCTGCCGTGCCAGCGGCCTGGGTGTTGCTGCCTTGGCCAGGCAGGTAGGTGTCTGCGTTGGCATTGCCTGCGGCATCGTGGAACTTGCCGGCTTGCACGCCAATGGTGCCGGTGCCTGCGGCGCCGCTGTTGGGCGTGAAGGTGGCGGTGTAGACCTTGTTGTCGGTTGTGGTGAGCGCGCTCAGCGTGCCGCCGGTGACGGTGATGCTGCCGGTCTGGGTGGTGGCGTTCCAGGTGAAGTCGGTGCTGGCCTCAGACAGGGTGAAGGTGACGAGCTCGGTGGTGTGCGGGGCACCGGTACCGCCCAGGGTGTTGGTGGTGGCGCGGGTAACGACCACGGTAGGCGTGACGGTGTCGTAGCTCAGGGGCAGGTGGTTGTTGACATCACCACCGTCGGCGTTGAAGTTGTTGGCCGGGTCTTTGAAGGTGCCGCTTTCTACGTTGATGGTGACCGCGCCGGTGCTGGTGGCGGGCGGGGTGTAGGTGGCGGTGTAGACCAGCGGGTTGGAGGGGTTTTGAGCAAAGTTGCTCAGGGTGCCGCCGCCGGTGACGGTGATGTCGCCTGCCGAGAGCGCGAAGTCGCTGCTGGCCTCAGACAGGGTGAAGGTGATGGTGGTGGGGCCGTTGACGGCGCCGCTGGGGCCGGTGATGGCCACAGTGGGCGGGGTGACGTCGGTGTTGTAGGTGAAGTCGGTTTTGTTGTTGTCGTTCTCAGCGTTGCCGTTGGCGCCACCGGTCAGGCTGTAGTCGTCCTGGTTGAAGTTACCGGCCACGTCCTTGAAGGCGTTGGCATGAACGCCAATGACCACACTGCCGCTGCTGTTGGCGGTGGGCGTGAAGGTGGCGGTGTAGACGCTGCCGCTAACAGCCGTCCAGTTGCTGAGCGAGCCTGCGCCTGCGGTGACGAAGACGTCTGCCGCGCTGAAGTCGGTGCTGGCCTCGCTCAGGGTAAAGGTGACGGTGACCGCGCCAGTGACGGGGCTGGTGACCTGGCTGACCGCGATGGTGGGCGGCGTGACGTCGGTGTTGGTGTTGACACTGACGATGTTGTTGGCCTCCATGGTGGTGCCGCTGATGAAGGGCTCGTAGGTGTCTTTGTTGAAGTTGCCCGAGGCGTCGCTGAAGGTGCCGGCCTTGACGCCGATGCTGGCGGTGCCCACGTTGTTGTTGGTGGGGGTGAAGATGGCGGTGTAGACGTCCTGGCCCTGTGCGTTCAGGCCCACGTGGGTGAGCGTGCCCAGGCTGCCGCCTGTAACGTCGATGTCGGCGCTGGTGAAGTCGCTGCTGGCTTCGGTCAGGGTGAAGGTGATGGTTTCAGCCGCCGTCATGGTGCCGGTGCCGCTGCGGGTGATGGCGATTTTGGGGCCGCTTTGGTCCACCAGGGCGTAGTTTTGTTGCGCGGTGGCGGTGGTGCCGCCGGTGCCGGAGACGGTGCCGTCCACGGTGGTGTCGCTGTCGGCCAGCAGGTCGCTGCCCGTGACGTTGATGCTGTAGTAGCCCAGACTGTTGACGTTGCCGCTGAAGGTGTGGCCGTTGATGGTGAGGGTGACGGTGTCGCCGTTGGCAAACTTGCCGGTGACCTGGCCGGTCACGGCCACGGTGCCGCTGGCTTCAGAGGCGAGCACCACGTTGTCGGCAGTAATGGGGTCGATGGTCAGCGCAGTTTTGGTGACGACGTTGCTGCTTTCTACGGTGTAGGTTTGCGCGGCGGTGGCCAGTTGACCACCGGTGCCGGTAACGCTGCCTTCGACCTTTTTGTCGGTGTCGGCAGCCAGGTCGCTGGCGAGCACGCTGACGCTGTAGCTGCCGTCTGCAGCCGCAGTGGCGGTGTAGTTGGTGCCGTTGATGACGAGGGTGACGGTGTCGCCTTCGGCAAAGGTGCCGCTGACTTTACCGGTCAGGGTGATGTTGCCGGTGTTTTCCGAGGCGAGGATAACGTTGTCGCCGGTGACCGGGTTGATGGTGAGTGCGGTTTTGACGCTGGGGGTGGTGGCGTCGGAGACGACGATGTTGAAGTCGTCGTACGTGCTGGCACCTTGGCTATCGGTGCAGGTGACCCTGACGGCGTACGTGCCTGCTGCAGGCGGCGTACCCGTGAAGGTACGCGTGCTGGCGTTAAAGGTGAGCCAGCTTGGCAGTGCGGAGCCATCCGCCAGGGTGGGGGTGTAGGTTTTGGTGTCAGCCGTGTCAACGTCGGCAAAAGTGCCGCTGTCAAACACGTAGCTGAGCGCGGTGCCGGTGGCGCCGGTCTGGTCGACCAGGGGCACGCTCACGGTGGGCGCGTCGTCCGTGCCGTTGATGGTGACGGTGAGGTTAGCCGTTTTGCTGGTGGTGCCGTCGGTAGCGGTGTAGGTGAACACGTCCGTCAGGCTGCTGCCGACCTGCAGAGCGTTGACCGTGGCGTTGGCGTTGTTGAGCGTGTAGATGTAGCTGCCGTCTGCGCCCATGACCAGGGTCCCGTACAGGCCGGTGACGGTGGTGCCGCCGCTGGCACCGGTGGTGCTGGCAGTGACGGCGCTGTTGCTGCCGCCCGATGCGGCAATTTGCGTGACGCTGGTGGCAGCGGTGTCGTTGCCCAGCACGCCTGCGGCTTGGGTGGTGGCAGACGGATTTGTCCCTGCCACGGCGGTGTTGCCGCTGGTGACGCCAGACTCGATGGCGGTTGCGGTGTCGTTGATCAGCGTGAGGTTGCTGTTGACGGTGGTGTTGACGTTGAGCGTGACGGTGTTGTTGGCCTCAGCACCGTCGGCATTGGCGTTGTTGGCGGCATCGTGGAACTTATTGCTGGCCACATTGATGACGCCATTGACCGTGCTGTTGGCCGTGGGCGTGAAGATGGCGGTGTAGACCAGCGGGTTGTTCGGGTCTTGCGTGAGCGCGCTGAGCGTTCCGCCGCTGACCGAAATGCTGTTGGTTGACGCGCTGGGGTTGGCCGGGTTCCACAAGAAGTCGGAGCTGGCCTCGCTGAGCGTGAAGGTGATCAGCGCGGTCTGGCCCGAAGTCAGGCTCGCCTGGTTGCTGGTGATGGCGATGGTGGGTGGGGTGGTATCCACCGGCAATACGCCATTGTTGGTGATGAGGTTGACGGTGTTGTTAACGTCAGCGCCGTCCTGGTTGTAGTTGGCGGCGGCGTCGCGGAAGGTGTTGCTGGCCACGTGCACCGAACCTGTGCCCTGACTACCTGCAGTGGGTGTAAACGTGGCGGTGTAGGACGTACCACTGCCTTGGAAGTTGCTGAGCGTGCCGCCGGTGACGACGACGTCGGCTGAGGTGAAGTCGGTGCTGGCTTCGCTCAGTGTGAAGGTGATGGTAGCCGTGTCGTTGGCGGCCAGCGTTGTGGCGCTGGCGCTGATGGCGATGGTGGGCGCGGTGGTGTCCACCGGTGTGGGGTTGGTGCGGGCATCGTAGCTGAGCACCACCTGGTTGTTGATGTCTTCCGCGCCAGTGTTGAGGTAGGTGTCCTGGTTGGCGTTGCCTGCAGCATCGGTGAACTTGCCGGCCAGCACGCCAATGGTTGCCGTGCCGTTGGTGCCTGCGGTGGGCACAAAGTTGGCGGTGTACTGAGTGGGGCTGATGGCCACCCAGTTGGTCAGCGTGCCGCCGTTGACGGTGATGTCGTTTTCGGAGAGCAGGAAGTTGCTGCTGGCTTCAGACAGGGTAAAGACGATGGTTTCGCCTGCGCTGCCGACGGTGCCGCTGCCAGCGCGGCTGACGATGACGGTAGGAGGTGTGGTGTCGGTGGCGGTGACTGTGAGGTTGACGAAGTTGTTGGCTTCGTAGCCTGCGCCGCTCACATAGGTGTCCGCGTTGGCATTGGGCGTGCTAGCAGTGTCGTGGAAGGTGCCGGCGCCCACACCGATTTGCACAGCACCTGCAGTGCTGTTGGCGGTGAAGGTGGCGGTGTATTGTGTGCCGTTGGAGCCAGGCACAGCCACAAGGTTGCTGACACTGCCGCTGGTGTTGCCGGTGAAGACGGTGACGTCGGCCAGCGTGAAGTCGGTGCTGGGTTCGCTCAGGATAAAGGTGAGCGTGGCGGCCTGCCCTGCGGCCAGGCTGGTCTTGTCGATGCTGACCTGGATGGTCGGCTTGTCGGTGTCCACCGGGTTAGTGCTAGTGGTGTTGTAGGCGAGACTGACCTGGTTGGTGTTATTCGCGGCCAACTCGGTGGTGGCGCCTGTCGGAGGCGGGTTGAGATAGGTGTCCTGGTTGGCATTACCGGCGTTGTCGGTAAAGCGGCCACTGGCCACGCCAACGGTGGCGGTGCCGCTGCTGTTGGCGTTGGGAGTGAAAACGGCGGTGTATTTGGTGTAGCCGGTGGCGGCGGTGCCGCTGGTGGACACCGGGGTGAAGTTGGACAGAGTGCCACCAGAGGTGACGATGTCGTCCGCGCCAAAGGTGGTGCTGGCTTCCGACAGGGTGAATGTGATGGTTTCGGTGCTGTTGGCGTCGAGGGTCACGCCAGTGCTTGTGTTGGTGCGCTCAACGAGGACGGTGGGCGGCGTGATGTCGCCAGCGGGGGCGGCATTGATGACGATGTTGAAGGTGCCGTTGGCGGTCAGGCCACCGTCGTCGGTATCGATGACTTTGACGGTGATGGTGCCTGCCGGGGTGTTGGCGGGCGGTGTGCCGCTGAAGGTGCGGGTGGTGGCGTCAAAGCTGAGCCAGGTGGGCAGTGGGCTGCCATCGGCCAGGGTGGCGCTGTAGTGGGCGTGATCGCCGTTGTCCACATCGGTGAAGGCAGTGGTGGCGAAGGTGTAGGCCGTCATGGACGAGCCTGCTGTCACAGCTTGGTTGGTGAGGCTGTTGGTCACGTACACGGGCGCGTCGTTGGCGCCGGTGATGTTGACAGTGATGGTTTGCTGGCTGGTGGCGCCTGCTGCGTCTTTGACGGTGTAGGTGAAGACGTCGATGACGTGGTCGGTGGGCAGCAGGGCTTCAGCGGCTGCGTTGGTGCCCATGGTGTAGGTGTAGCTGCCGTCGGCACCGATTTTGAGGGTGCCGTAGGTGCCGTTCACGCTGGTGCCATTGGCGCTGGTGGTGCCAGTGCTGACGACCACATCGCCCACGGTGGTGTTGAGAGTACCGCCGGTGTGCACGGCGCTGACGGTTTTGGTGTCGCCGGTGTCGACATCGGTGTCGTTGGTGAGCACGTTGCCGGTGGGGTTGGTGCCTGCAATGGCGTTGCTCACGCCGCCCGCCTCAATGGCTGTTGCGGTGTCGGCGAAGGCGACAGGCGCGTCGTTGGTGCCGGTGATGTTGATGGTCAGGTTGGCGGTCTTGGTGCTGCTGCCGTCAGTGGCGGTGTAGGTAAAGACTTCGCTGACTTTCTGGCCGGCAGCCAGGGCCTGAACGGAGGGCTTGGTGTTGTCGATGGTGTAGGTGTAGCTGCCGTCCGCACCGATTTTCAGCACGCCATAGGTGCCGTTGATGGTGGTTCCGTTGGCACTGGTGGTGTTGGCAGTGATGTTGCTGTCGGCGCCGCCTGCAAAGTTGACCTTGGTGATGCTGGTGGCCTGGCTGTCGTTGGTCTTGACGTTGTCGCTGACCACGCTGCCGTCTTCGGTGGCGTCTTTGCTGTCGTTGACGGTGGTGAAGGTGCTGCTGACGGTGTTAACCGCCAGGGTGACGATGTTATTGAGGTTTTCCGGCGTGGTGGCACCGACGTAGGTGTCCACGTTGGCATTGGCGTTGGGCGTTGCCATGTCGGTGAACTTACCTGCAGCAATTTTGATCTCGCCGCTGGCGGTGCTGTTGGCATAAGGAGTGAAAGTGGCGGTGTAGATGTCCTGACCACTGCTATTGATGCCGACATGGGTGAGAGCGCCCAAGGTGCCGCCACTGACTTCGATGTCGCCTGCGTCGCCAAAGCCTTGCACCTGCTCGCTGAAGGTGAAGGTGATGGTGGCCGTCTGCCCCACGCCCAAGCTGGCCTGATTGCTGGTGATGGCCACGGTGGGCGGCGTGGTATCCACCGGCAAGACGTCGTTGTTGGTGATGAAGTTGACGGTGTTGTTGACGTCAGCGCCATCCTGGTTGTAGTTGCCTGCCGCGTCGCGGAAAGCGTTGCTGTCCACATGCACGCTGCCGGTGCCTTGGTTGCCTGCGGTGGGCGTGAAGGTAGCGGTGTATTCGGTGTAGCCCGTGGTGCTGTTGCCGCTGGTGGCCACCGGCTGGATGTTGCTGAGTGTGCCGCCGCTGACGACGATGTCGCTCTGGATAAAGTCGGTGGTGGTGGCCGCTTCGCTCAACACGAAGGTGACGGTGGCCGTCTGGTTGGCATTGAGCGTGGTGGCGCTGGCCGTGATGGCGATAGTGGGCGGGGTGGTATCGACGGGCGCGGGGTTGGTGCGAGCGTCGTAGCTGAGGGTGACCAGGTTGTTGAGGTCTTCCGCGCCGGTGTTGAGGTAGGTGTCCTGGTTTGCGTTGCCTGCCGCGTCGGTGAACTTGCCGGCCAGCACGCCAATGGTGGCGGTGCCGTTGGTGCCCGCAGCAGGCGTGAAGGTGGCGGTGTACTGGGTGGGGCTGATGGCTGTCCAGTTGCTGAGGGTGCCGCCGTTGACGGTGATGTCGTTTTCCGAGAGCAGGAAGTTGGTGCTGGCTTCTGACAGGGTGAAGACGATGGTCTCGCCAGAGCTGCCAACGGTGCCGCTGCCCATGCGGCTGACGGCGATGGTGGGGGGCGTGGTGTCTGTGGCAGCGGCGCCGGTGTTGGTCAGACTGACGAAGTTGTTGGCTTCGTAGCCTGTGCCGCTGACATAGGTGTCAGCGTTGGCGTTGCCTGCGGCGTCGTGGAAGGTGCCTGCGCCCACACCGATTTGCACAGCGCCTGCGGTGCTGTTGGCCGTGAAGGTAGCGGTGTATTGCGTGCCGTTGGAGCCAGGCACAGCCACCAAGTTGCTGACCGTGCCGCTGGTGTTGCCGGTGAAGACGGTGACGTCTTCCAGCGTGAAGTCGGTGCTGGGCTCGCTCAGGATGAAGGTGAGCGTGGCGGTTTGGTTGGCTGCCAGGGTGGTTTTGTCGATGCTGACCTGGATGGTCGGCTTGTCGGTATCTACCGGGTTGGCACTGGTGGTGTTATAGGCCAAGCTGACCAGGTTGGTGGTGGCACCGGTAATGTCCGTGAAGGCACCACTTGGAGCCGGGCTGACGTAGGTGTCCTGGTTGGCGTTGCCTGCGTTGTCGGTGAACTTGCCGCTGGCCACGCCCACGGTGGCGGTGCCGCTGCTGTTAAGGGCCGGCGTGAAGATGGCGGTGTACTGGGTGTAACCCGTGGCTGCGGTGCCGCTGGTGGGCACCGGGGTGAAGTTGGACAGAGTGCCACCACGGGTGTCGATGTCGTCCGTACCAAAGGTGGTGCTGGCTTCGCTCAGCGTGAAGACGATGGTTTCGGTGCTGTTGGCGTCCAGCGAAGTGGCGGCCGAGTTGGTGCGCTCGATCTTGATGGTGGGCGGCGTGGTGTCAGGGAGGATGCCGCTGTTGGTCACCAGGTTGACGATGTTGGTGTTGTTGACAGCGGTGTCGGTGCCGTCCTGGTTGGTGTTGCCCGCAGCGTCGGCAAATTTGTTGGAGGCCACATGGACCGTAGCGGTGCCTTGTGTGCCTGCGTTGGGCGTGAAGGTAGCCGTGTAGGACGTACCACTGCCCTGGAAGTTGGAGAGGGTGCCACCAGTGACGGCCACATCTTCTGCGGTGAAGTCGGTGCTGGCCTCAGACAGCGTGAAGGTGATGGTGGCGGTTTGGCCTGCGCTCAGTGTGGTGGCGCTGCTGGTGACCACGATGGTGGGCGGCGTGGTGTCGATGGTGAAGGGGGTGCCGTCGGTGCTGCTGGTGGGGCCGCCGGGCGGCGTGACACGGATTTCGGGTGTGTAGGTCCCGTCGGGCAGTGCGTCGGGAACGTTGATGGCGTATTGGCCGTTGGGGTCGGCGGTGGTGCTGTAGGTCTTGCCGTTGATGACCACGTCCACCTTGGAGCCGGGAGGCGCGGTGCCGCTGATGGTGGGGGTGTTGTCCAGCGTTTTGTTGTCGAGCGGCACGCCGGTGTCGCTCTTGGGGTCCAGGCCGCCGGTCACCAGGCCGGGGGTGGTGTTCGTGGGCAGGCTGACGGTGTTGTTGGCGTCTGCGCCATCAAGGTTTTGGTTGCCGGCTGCGTCAGAGAACTTGTTGCTGGCCACGCTGATGACGCTGGTGGTGGTGCTGTTGGCCGTGGGCGTGAAGACGGCGGTGTAGACCAGCGGGTTGGTGGTGCTTTGCACCAGGGTGCCGAGGGTGCCGCCGGTGAAGCTGATGTCGGCTGCAGTGAAGTCGCTGCTGGGCTCAGACAGGGTGAAGGTGACGAGCGTGGTCTGGCCAGTGGCCAGGGTGCTGCGGTCGGCCGTGATGGCAATCGTAGGGCGCACGGTGTCGGCCACCGTGGTGTCGGTCGCCATGCTGACGATGTTGGTGTTGGTCACACCGGTGTCTGCACCATCCTGGTTGAAGTTGCCTGCGGCGTCGGAGAACTTGAGGCTGTCGACCTTGACGGTGCTGGTGGTGCTGTTGGCGCTCGGCGTGAAGGTGGCGGTGTAGGTTTTGCCGCTGCCTTGCAGGTTGGACAGCGTGCCGCCCTCGGTGGTGACGTCATTGAGCGTGAAGTCTTTGCTGTCTTCGCTCAGGGTGAAGGTGATGGTGGCAGTTTGGCCGGTGGTGAGCGATGTCTTGTCGCTTTGCACCAGCACGGTGGGCGGCGTGGTGTCGATGGTGAAGGGTGTGCCGTCGCTCACGATGGGCGTACCACCACCCGGGGGCGTGACCTTGATCTTGGGCACATAGGTGCCGTCGGGCAGGTTGTCCGGAATGGTGTAGCTGTAAGTGCCGTCGGGGTTGACGGTGACGGGGTAGTCCTTGCCGTTGATGTTGACGCTGGCGCTGCTGCCCGGGGGGACTTGGCCGGTGATGGTGGGGGTGTCGTCGTTGGTGATGTTGTCACCGGGGGTGCCGCTGTCGCTGTTGGGCGAGAGGAAGCCGGTGCCGCCGCCGACCACGGTGTTGGTGGGGATGCTGAGGGTGTTGGTGTTGGTGAGGACGTCGGTGTCGGCGCCGTCGGTGTTGAAGTTGTTGGCGGCGTCGGAGAAGTTGCCGTTGCCCACGGCAATGACGCTGGTGGCG
>Ga0255210_1000282_pt1 | contig 20571 bp, 24 predicted proteins | sample Miss_Yuk_RepA_8d_FD_188422 | JGI IMG/M metagenome (GOLD analysis project Ga0255210, IMG submission 188422) | Freshwater microbial communities from Mississippi River, Louisiana, United States - Miss_Yuk_RepA_8d | ecosystem: Environmental > Aquatic > Freshwater > River | place: USA: Louisiana...
TTTAATTTTTCAATTTGATTTTCGTTTCAATTCAATTAAATTCAATTTTTATAAATAAAAAAAATATATAGAAAAAAATTTTTATAAATAAAAAAAAAATATATATAGAAAAAAAATTTTTATATAGAAAAAAAAAATATTAAAATTACTTAAAGAAAAAATATCTTAATAATATATATATATATATATTTATGGAAATAATAAAAAGAAGAAAGGAAGTAAATGAAAAATTTAAAGCAAAAACACCCAGAATTGGTTTAAAATCAAATTTATATTCTAATTTACACGAATTTAAATTAAATAATACTTTAAATTATCAAAATCAATTTTATACAAAAGGAAAAAAATATATTGATAATTTACAAGGACATAGAAAATATATTGTTTCTGGTAATTATCAAGTCGCATATAATTCAAAACAAAATTCAAATACGATAATCACAGCTAAGGTTCAAAAAAGAAAATTTGATTTTTATTTTCAAGCAAAGGATAATTTAACAGATGATGAAATGAGAAATTTAATTTATTATAAATTATCAAATATAATAAAACATCCTATGTTTGGTAGATCTAATAATAGACTATTAGGAATTGAAGGTTATATATATTCTATCCCTCAAAATTATAATATGAGAAGACAAAGATTATATGATACTAATTATGTTAAATTAAAAATATTAGAAAAATTTAGTAATAATATCACAATAAAAAATAATTGTTTTTTAGATTATTTTTATGATGAATTATCAAGACATTATAAAAAACCTATTAAATATGATTACTTAAAAAAAATATTAGATGAAATTACAGGAGATATTGTAAAAAACGGAATAAATATAGATGAATTTGTAAAATTTATGGATACATATTATGATAATATAAATTATTATTTGTTATCAGTTGATTATAAAAAATTTATTACAAAATCAAATAACACCAGATCGCCATTTAACATTGTTTTCTATATAAATAACGATCATATATATCCTATTACAAATAAGGAAATACAAAATTTTATAACGCATAATACATCTCAGCCGTTTAAATTATTTTCAAATAATAATGTATATGATGATGATAAAATATTAATGAATGAAAAAACAGAATTAAAAGACGGATTTCAATATATATTACAAGAAGATAAAAATTATTCTAAATATAGAGATAATTTAATAGATGAAAGTAATTATGGTATTGAATATTACACAGATAATTGTTTTAAACATCCTACAATAGATTGTTTAATATATAAAAATGATGAATATGAGAATAGAAAAAACACATTTGAAAAATTGAATTTAAATATAAAATTCAATAATCAGTCATATGCGTCAATATCATTATTATTAATAAATTCTATTAAATCATTAATACCATCATATTATAATCCTCAATCATTTTATTATTTGTCAAATTATGAACCAAAGCCTATGATAGATAATATTAAAACAATATCGCATACTCAATCATTAAATGTTAAAGCAGTAGATATATCTAAGCATTATTCATCTATATATTATAAAAATTTTCAAGATAAAAATTTTTATATTCCTATATATGATTATCATCATATTGTTGAACCTTATTATAATAATGAAAAAATACTTTTAGGTGAATATTATATTAAAAAAGTAGAATATAAAAAACTTTTTTTTGGAGGTTATTTTATACATTCGTATGTTATAAAAAGATTATTGAAAAGAAAAATTATAAAAAAATCTGATATTCTATATAAAATAACAACTAAAAAGCATTATAAACCAGATAATTTTAAAAAATTCATTGATATTACATCCCAATTTGATAATGATATTTTCAAAAAATTAAATAATATGTTAAATGGTGTTTTAAATAATAAATATAATAAAAAATCTAAAGAAAATTTTTATAGTAATTCAATAGAAAATTTTACATATTTAATAAATTCTTCATTAGATAATAATTATGAAATAAAAACAGAAATATCAAATAATAATTTTTATTTACAAAGATATAAAAAACAGAATAATTATGAAAATACAAGCTCTTTTTATAGAGCGACATTATCATTATCTATATTAGAAGTAATTAATTTAATTGATAAAATAAAAGGTGATATTATTGCTGTAAAAACAGATTGTGTTTATTATAATGGAGATGATTTTGATTATGATGATATAACAAATGATAAAATTAAAGATTTAGGAATATACAGAAAAGAATGTTCAAGAGTTGAATTTTTCGAGGATAGATATGAACCTATTATTTTTAAAGAATATGAACATAAATACAATAATCAAAAATTATTTTTAGGGTGTGGAGGGAGTGGAAAATCATACGAAACTATAAAAAATGCTAATAAAAATACGTTATTTTTATCTCCTACACACTCATCAAATGAAAATTTAATAAGTAAATCAAAAGAATTAAATAAAAATAATTTGACATTTAAAACGATACAATCATTTTTTGAACAAACAAAAAATAATTATAAATCATCAGTTAAACAATTATTAAAATATGATCATATAGTTGTTGATGAAATATTTATGGTAGATACTAAATATTTACGATTTTTAATAAATCATCATAATATTATTTTACTTGGGGATGATAAACAATTACGACAAATAGAAAATTATAAAAATGAAAATCATAATTTATTAATTTCATACATAGGACGATATTTTAATATAGAATATAAGGAATTTAATAAAAACTCTAGATATGATTTAGAAACATATAATATAATAAATAAATTTGTTGAAACAAAAAATTTAAATTCGTTAAATGAATTATCAACTTATGATGAAAACAGAATATATCCTTTTTATATTTGTTCATATAATGAAACAAGAAAATTATATACAAAAAAATGTTGTGATTATCATTATGAAAATGAATATAAATTTAAATATAATAATAATATTGAAAAATATAAAATAGGTATTAATATGCCTATAATATGCACGACTAATTTTTTAAAAAAACTAAATATTTATAATAATTACACAGGATATATTTTAGATATTAATGAAAATGAAATTAAAATAAATATACATAGTAATATACATATATTAAATATTAATACTTTTTTAAATAATTTTCTTCCTTTTTATGTTTCAACGATTCATAAAATTCAAGGTCAAAAAATATCTACTGATTATGCGATATTAGACATTTATAATAAATCATCATTTATAACATTTGAAACTATTTATACAGCAATAACAAGAACAACAAATTATAAAAATATACATATAAAAAAAAATATAGATATTACTTATGATAAATATGATTATCATAATGATTATATAAGCACAGAATATAAACAAAAAAATACAACAATTTATAAATATAAAAAAGATAATAAAATAAATTATACAACAAAAAAACCAAAAGAAAAAAATGAAATCATCTATAAAGGAAATATAGATAAATACCAACAACAAAATATTATATATGAAGATAAGAAGAAAAATAAAAAGACATTTTTAGATATGTCTAAATTTAATTTAGAATGTAATACACAATACAAAGTAGAAAATAAAAGTAAAGTGTTTATAACAGATGATTATATAAGATTTTATTATTATGATGAAAATAATAAACAAAAGAAAAAAGAAATTAAAACAAAAAAAGATTTAAATAAATCAATTAAAAAAATAAATGAATTATCATTTTTTAAACCGACAGAAATAATAAATAGTTCTAAATTAAATTTTGAATTGAATAATAATAAATTAGTATTATGTGGTGTTTAATATTTATTTAGGATATAAATCAATTTCAACATATGCTCTCATTATTATTTGCGTATTTACGATATTTGCGTAATGAACTATACACGATATCGTGTTATCGTTATTGAAAACTCCATTTGAAATCCATCCGTGATTCATCCCTGTATTTATTGGATATTCACTTATATACCCGGTTGCTCTGCAATTGTAATTATTATAATTTATACCGTTAATTATATAACTGGATGGAACTGGAAAACTAATAGAGCAGTTGTTATGTGGTGTATTAGATGTTATAAAATCAATAGTAAATTTAAATTTCGCATTTCCGTCAAAATTTGATAAAACTGGATATATATTTTGTTGTAACGTTTCAACAGTGATTGTAATGCCTTGATTTATAAAATTAAAACTTTTTAAACCTAAATTTTTTTCGCCCCCAATATATAGATCATTACATTTAATTTCACACCATTTTTTGTTTTCATTTAACGTCGCATTTGAAAATTTGTTTAAGCTCATTAATATAATATAATATATACTACAAAATAAATTTAATTATATATAATTAAATATTTATATATTATATTATATTATATTAAAAATGAGTTTAAATAAATTATGTGATAACACGTTTAAAAGCTGGATGAAAATACACGCGAATGAAGTCATTTGTCCTCAAGGAATAAAACAAGATTCTAATCAACAACATACTTTCACTCCTCCTTCATTACAAAATAATACACACGATGGCTATTTTTTATCTTATAATCATACTACACAAAAAACAGAATGGAAACCAGCCTCAGGGGGTGTTTCATCCGTTAATTCTAAATCAGGAGTAGTAGTTTTAAATCATACTGATCTAACAGATATATCTACAAATAAAACACATACGCAGATAGATAGCGAATTAAAAACATTAACTGATAAAACAAATTTATTAAATACATCTTCACAATTAGCATCTAATTTAATACCATCCACAAATTTATCTTATACTATAGGTAATCCGACAAATAAAATTTTATCTACTTATAGTAGAGATATAATATGTGATAAAATACAAGGAACAACGGCTGGTCCTAGCGACTTAGAATTGGTTAATCAAAATGGAAAAGGAATCACGATTCTAGATGGTATGGATGGATCAATACAATTCACAAGTGATAAATATACTGGAAATGGTCCAAATAGTAAAACTGGAAAATATATTCGTATAGCAGATTCAAACGGCACCTTAGAACCTGTATCATTAGTGACAGGAACTGGTGATGTTGTAGGACCATCTATATCCTCTGACTCGGCTATAGTTCGATTTGACGGAGTAACCGGAAAATTGATCAAAAATTCAACTGTTGGTATAAATGATAACGGATTTATTCAAGGCGTACAAAATATGAATTTATTATCAAACGCAACAATATACGGTTCTTTATTAAATATAAATGGTTTTCGATTTCAAGGCAATTCACAATTAACTCCAGAAGGCGAAGTTGAACTATTAAATGTTAGTGGAAAAGGCGTTTCAGTTAGAAGCGATGGAAATTTAAATTTAACAGGCGCAAATTATCAAAATAAACAAGGACGCTTATTAGTATTTAATAATAATAGTGGTAAAGTAGATGCCTTATCATTAAATCAAGGATTTTTAACTATAGATAGTCTTGGTGTAGTTTCATCTACAAATGTGGGTAGTACTCAAACAATCATAAGATACGCAAAAGCAAACGGTATTATTCCTTCAGGCAATAATGATCAGTATCAACACGGATGGGCTACTACTACAGGAAATATTAATGGTTCTATTCTTAGTAATCCAGAAATATATTTACCTACAGGAGAATATTATGTACAAGCCGTTGCAACTGCGCACGAAACAGGCGTAACCAAATTTTTATTAATTTTAGAAGGTCAAGTTGTTAATGACACTGAAGGAATTGTAACAACAGCAAACATAAACGAAGGCGTAAAAAGACTACACGGAAGTTGGAGAATTTCTATAACCGCTCCACAGAATTCACTAGAATTACGACAATATACGCAATTTGGAACAGTTTCAGGAATCAGTGGTCCATCGAATCCATTATTTTTAACTTGGGGTTATGCTCAATTAACTATTACTAAATTATAATAAAATAAAATAAATTAATTTAATTTATAAATATTAAAATTTATAAAATTTTAATATTTATAAATTATTAAAATCATTATTTATATTTTCATATAAATTTTTAATTTGTTCTATAGTTATTTCTACGGCTGGTCTATATTTTTTATTTTTCAATAATAACACATCTATTTTATTATTTAAATCATAATATTTATTTTGAAATGTTTTAAATTGCTCTATCTTTCTCTCTATTTTAATCCATATATTAATAGCGGATAATCCAGATATACAACCACTAGAGATACTAATGAATAAAAATCCTAATATGGGATTGATAATTGGAATCAGGATTGGTATTATAACAATAGGAAAATTTACAATATAATATAATTTTTTATATTTTTTTATTTTTTTTTCTAATATTTTTATTTTATAATAACAATCTTTTTTTATATCATATAAATAATTTTCTGCTTCTTCATTCCATTTCATTGTTTCTCTTGAATCATCCGTGCTGGAATTTTTACTATTACTCATTTATATAAATGTTAGATATTAAATTAATATATGACCTAATGGCAGACGCACAAAAATTAAAAGATGTTGATAAAAAAGATTTTGTTAAAAATCAGATTGTTAAAATAATTGGAAAGAATGAATATGATAAATATAATAATATTATTAATGATACAATAGAATTTATTATATTTTTGTCTCATAATAAAAAGTTATTAAATAAAATAAATAAAAAATGTTGTTGTAAATGTTATTAATCTATTTTTTTCTAAAGTGTATTTTAATTTCAAAATTACCTAGATCAGGAATATATATAGCTCTCACAACATTATTTCTATCTTCCCATTTTACAAATAAATTTATGTTATAAAGTGGCGTTTTACTTGAAAGTGGATACCATCTGAGATTGCCCGTGTTATAGTATTGAATACTTGACCTGTCTAAATCATCTTGTATTGGTATAAAATCACTTATTATATATCTATATACGTTATTTTCAGTACCCACAATTTCTGTTTCCACAGGCATACTTGTTTCAAATAAAATACTCTGTAATGCGGACCATAACGGTATATTATTCCATTCTTCATATACAGATAAATAATTATTAGCACCTATATTATACGTGTTATCAGGTATGCTGGATGTTTTTATTTTATATCGATATATAGGGTCTGTATATATTTCGTTTTGAAATCCTTGAAAATAAGAGAATAATGGATCATTGAAATACAATTCCCAATTTTTTGTATGAAATTCTGACTGATATAATAATCTATTTCTTTTATTTATACTATCATATTGAAGTTGTGTATATAAATTTAATTTATCAACTAAAGGAAAATTTGGCTGATTCATTATATATAAAATACAATTTTTAATTGATATATTGATGCCATCTAAAAAATCTTTAATATTCCATATAACAATTTTGTCATTGAAATCTAAATTTTCAGGGATACTTGGAACGATTGTTATATATTCACTTTTTTTGTATTCTATATTATTACTAGCGACGATTCTGATGGAAACAATGTATTTATTATTTTCAAAAAAAAAGATTGGTATATTACTCATTGGAACTGTAAAACGTTCTATGGCTAATTCCCACTCTGATGGATTTTCAAGAATAGGATTCAAATATGATTTATTGAATTCAATTCGTCCATCTGTTGTATTTTGTAAATCTTGTTTATTTAATTTAATATTATAAAAAAAATTACTCATATTATTATAATATTATATATTTAATTTTTTTTATTATATAATATTTGTTTATTTATTTCTAAAATTTTATTTCTATCAGGAAAATTATCATTCGCTTGTTGTTTAAATAAATTTATATTTTGTCTTATAGGTGAATAATTATGAGAATATGGAATCTCACCACCACGTAATCTAAAATCAGAATTATAATTTTTTTTTATTTCTTCATTATTAATAGCATATTTATAAAAATCATCAGTATGAGATATTGGTATTTTACCACCAGATATTTTATTTTTAATTGCTTCTTTAAAAATATCATTATTAGATTTTGAAATTGGCGTAGTCATATATATATATATAATATAAATATATAATATTATATAAATTATATATATAATGTTAAAAGAAATTAAATGTATTTTATGTAAAAATAATTTTCAAAAACAACACCATAATCAATTATTATGTAGTGATATTTGTAAATTAAAAAGACAATACTATAAAAATCAAGAATCATTTATAAAAAGAAAATATAAAAATTTTAAATATAATAATAACAATAACTCATTAACAATAATATTTTAAATATAACTATATATTAAAATGTTCTCATATAAGAAAAAGAATAATTCTGAAAAAATTATAATGGTTGATAAAGAAAAATTTATATATTTATGTTCTGATAATGATGGTGATTTTAATAAAATGGAATTTAAAAAAAATATTCAACCATTACCAAGAAAAAATATAGTTGAAAAATTATATATCAGTGCGCCGTCTGGAGCTGGAAAATCAACTTATTTAGGAAAATATTTAAAATTTTATAAAAAAATGTTTAAAAAAAATTCTGTATATTGTTTTTCATCAGTAGAAAAAGATAATGCAATTGATAAATATATTGATGAAAGAATTAATATTGATGATAGTTTAATTGAAGACCCTTTAAAAATAGAAGATTTTGAAAATTCATTAACTATATATGATGATACTGACACAATAAGAGATAAAAAATTAAAAGATGTTGTAAATTCAATAAAGGCAGAAATGATTCAAATAGGAAGACACTACAAAGCGAGATGTGCAACAACTAGTCATATTATATCAAATTATAAAGAAACAAGACAAATATTAAATGAATGCACTAGTATAACCTTCTTTCCAAAAAGTGGGGGTAATTATCATATTAAACAATATCTTAAGGTATATGCTGGATTAGATAAAAAACAGATAGAAAAAATAATAAATATTAATTCTAGATGGATAACTCTTTATAGAACATATCCACAATATATTATATGGGAAAAAGGGGTTTCTACATTAACAGAAATATAATATAATTAAATTATATATGAATTTACACAATATTATTTATAATGCTGAAAAATATGAATTAACAGGAGAAGATATAAAAAAATTTATTCCTGATTGCTTAATTATTGCCTATCATAATTTAAAAAATTATAATTCAATAGATGAAATATTTAATAAATATAATACATTATTTTTATTATATGAAACAAAAGAAAATTATGGTCATTGGTGTGTTTTGAATAGAATTAATAATAATACAATTGAATTTTTTGACCCATACGGATTTAAATTAGATCAAGAATTAAAATATTCAAATTATAATTTAAATGATAAAGGAGCACCACATTTAACAGATTTATTTAATAATTCTAATTTTAAGGTCTATTCAAATATACATAAATTTCAAAAAGAAAAAAAAAATATAAATACGTGTGGGCGTCATTGTATTGTTAGAAGTAAATTTATAAAAATACCAATAATAGAATATAAAAATTTTTTTGGAAATTCAAATCCAGATTATTTTGTAAGCGCAATGACTATAATAAATAGTTTATAATAATATTTATTATATAGTATTTATTATATTATATAATAATAAAATTATTTTATTATTATATAATATAATAAATTATGGCATTAAAAGTTTTAGACCCCCGTTTAAATTTACACGAATACGACCAACAAATCAATATGATTCAAAAGGGTGGTGGAAGATATACGTATCAAATTGAACCTGCTGACAGCTATTCAACATCGCAAGTCAATTTTAACATCACCCCACCATCTACACGAACAATTATTGATAGAAATATTAAAATTAGATGGTTCATCGAAGTTACAACAGATCAAGCTATGACTATTGGCACATTTGACGCTTTACGTCAGGCACCTATTTCATCAGTAATCGACATTTTGACAGTCCAAATCAACGGAACTGCAATCTCACACACAACTGCGGATTTATTACACGCTCAATTATGCTATGGTGTTAAAATGGATGATCATAACGATAAATTATCTACATTTCCAAGTATGGGAGATACTTATCAACAATACAGCGATTGGGCGGTATATGGGAGTGGAAAGTGTCCTTTGAAAAGCTACGGCGAAAACAGCAGTATACCCACACGAGGAGGCTTTGTTGTTCAACAGATTTCATCAACAGTCGCACGATTCGAGATCGTAGAACCTCTCTGGATGAGTCCATTCAATTCTGTAGGACGAGATAGTGAAGGATTTTTAAATGTAAATCAAATGAATTTCAATATTAGATTCAAAAATTCATTAAGTAGAGTATTTTCTCACGATGCCGGAAATAACGCACCAAATATTACTACAGTTGGTGTTACCTTTTATAAGCAACCAGAGATGCTATTACTATATATTACGCCACCTATGCTAATGCAACTGCCCAGTATTTTAAGCCTACCGTATCATAAACCAGAGATCTTTATTAAACAACTAGGCGTTATTTCTGCGGGGGGCACTTTATATAATTATAATTCTGATGCTTATAGATTAAGTCAAATACCAAGGCAGGTGATGATTTTTGGAAAACAGAGTAGAAATACACAAGATTTTAAAAGCTCTGATTCATTTTCTATTATAAAACGAATTTCAATCTTATGGAATAATGATAATGGAGTTTTGAATAATGCGACTCAACAAGATTTATATCTTATGAGTAAAAGAAATGGCTGTTGCTTATCTTATCCAGGATTCGTCAAATACAGAGGATCACCGATAGTTTTGAGTTTTGGTAATGACCTTGAGTTGAAAGAAGATGAATCGCCAGGAGTGCAAGGACAATATACATTCAAATTAGAGGTTGATTTACAAAATGGAGCATCATCAAATATTGATACTGAGTTGTTTATAGTATTTTTATATGAGGGTGTGGCTCAAATTTTTGAAAACGGGTTTAGAACTAGTCTAGGTAATTTAACACGAGAAATGGTTTTATCCGCACACGAAAGCGCTACACAATTAGACTATCATAGTTACAACGAATTACAGGGAGGTGGATTCTTCAGTGGTTTTAAAAATTTCATCAACAAAGTCGCATCTGGAATCGGTCAGGTCGCGAAATTCGTTTCACCTGTTTTAGGGACAATCGCCCCAGAGTTAGCGCCTATCGCCTCAACGATCGGTTCTGTTGCGGATACTGTAAAAGATGCCACAGGAGGACGATTATCAGGAGGAGGAAGATTATCAGGAGGAGGAAGATTAAGGAGATTAAAACGCTAATAAAATAAAATAAAATAAATAATAATAATATAAAAAATAATATAAAAAATAATATAAAAAATAATATTTAACAATATTATATTATGTCAGTTATAGTTAATGAAATTGGTTTAATGTGTGATATGATTAATGAAATTAAAATAAAAAATAAATTAAATAAAGAAGAATTACGAGAATTTATATTGATCAATTATAAAGATGAATTAAATGAAATGATAAATTTATTTAAAAGTGAGATAGATGAAAAATATGAAAATAATAATAAAATAAAATTAAATATTGTTGATTTATTTTTATCATTAGGAATTGATCCTTATAAAAAAAATAATTAATAACAATAATTTTTTTTTATTCATATATATTATATGAATAAAAAAAAATTAGATTTAAAATTTGGATTTTCTAATGAAATTAAAATTTTACCTATTATAGAAAATTATTTTAAATTGAATTTAAAAAAACCACTATCTCATTGTTGTAGATATGATTTTTATGATAATAATAATTATTTTGAATTAAAAAGCAGAAATAATAATAAAAATAAATATGATACAACAATAATAAGTAAAAGTAAAATAGACTATTATATTAAACACATAATAAATAATAATAAAAATATGTATTGTTTATTTTATTTTTTAGATGGATTATATTATATAAAAGTAGATGAAAATTTTAAAAAATATAATATATGTAAAGGAGGTAGATGTGATAGAGGTAAATTTGAATATAATGATTATTATTATATTCCTGTGAGAGATTTAATAAAAATCCCTACCAAGTAATATAATAAGAAAACCAAGAAGGACTATAATAATCATCTTTAACTAAACTTTTCGCTCTAGCTCTGTATCTTTTTCTTCTTATTTTATCATTATGAATTAAATGGGGATATAAATTTAATCCTGTTAAATCTCTATACATCTCATAATGTATATTTCCAAATGGGATCCTTATTATTTTTTTTTTGTTTTTTTTGTTTTGTATAAGAGCATCATATTTTTTATCTTTTCTTTTTGATTTTTCATAACCTAATATTTTATATTCTGATTTTAAATAATACATATATATAATAATTATATAATATAATATTATATATATATATAATTATGGTTTCTTCTTCGTGGATTGAAGCGTTAAAACAATATAGTAAAAAAAATGGTAAATATATAATACCAAAAAAATCAACAAAAGAATATAATGAAGTTAAAAAAATACAATTACAAATAAATAAAAAAAAGGGTCAAAAAAATAAAAAATGCGATTAATTTAATAATTTATTAGTTTCAATTTCATTTATTTTATTAATTAATTCATTCTTTTTCATATATTGATAATTTTTAAATAAATTATTATCTTTTATATATTTTCTTAATTCTCTTACAGTTAATTTATATAAATTCATTTATATTATAATATTTATAAATAATTTTTTTATAAATAAATATTATAATAATGAATAAAAAAAAATTGATTAATAATATAAATTTATATCAAAATGAAGAAAGTGACGAAATAAATGAAGAAAGTGACGAAATAAATGAAGAAAGTGACGAAATAAATGAAGAAAAAAAAGAAAGTGATGAAATAAATGAAGAAATTGATGAAATAAATGAAGAAAAAAAAGAAAAAAAGGAAAAAAAAATACAAAAAAAAGAAAAAAGAATATTATTTGTTAAAAAAAGTAATAAAATATCAATTATTGAAGGAACAAGAGAAATAAAGAAAATATTTTCCGATTATAATTACGAAATTGAAAAATTTATAAAAAAATATATGTATCAAAAACAAAAATATGGATTAAATGATGATGAAATAAATAATATAATTGAATTATATAAAAATAGAAATAATCAAATAGAAGATGATATAAATCTAATTTTAGATTGTATGGATAAAATTCCAGAAAAATTATATGTTTATTGTGAAAATTATTTAACTCGTATTGATAAAAAAATTGAAAAGATTTTTACATAAATTATATCATTAAAATTTCTTCTTTTTTTTCATAATTTTTTAATAATTTATCAGTTAAAATTATTAAATTATTATCTAATTTAGAATTATCATTGTTTTTAATAATTTTAATAAATGAAATATTTAATTTACTTATTGATGCTCCTTTTTTTAAATCATCACCTTCCCAATTTACAGATTTATTTATTATTTTTGCATTAACATTTTTATAAAAATCTTTTGCTTCATCAAAATTTTCCCATTCTCGTCCTGTAATTGCGACTAAAATACCATCATTATTATTTAACATAGCAAATGCTCTCATAACAAAATGATAAGAATAAACATCTTTTACATATTGTTTATTATTTGTTGATTTTAAATGGAATGGAGGATTCATAAAAATAAAATCATATTTTTTACTTGATAAAAATTTTAAAAAATCTGGTTCTTTTTGAAGATGAATCATATGTGGTATTATATTTGATATTTCTTGTAAAGATTTTCTATTATCTTCTTGTATTTCAACAACGTCAATATCACAATTTAATTTTTTTCTTTTTATTACTTTCAATAATCCTTTAATAATATTACCCCAGCCTGCTGTAGGTTCTAAAATATTATAAATTTTGTCTTTTTTTGTAAATTCAAATCCAGATAAATTTATCAATTCATTAACAAATTGTATTGGTGTAAAAAATTCCTGTTTAACTCTAACTTTCATTTTTGCTTTCAATAATTCGGATAATTCTTTTTTCTTTTCAATAAATTTTGATAAACTGCTTTCTTTATTATCAATATTTCTTTCTAAAAGTTTATCTGCTTTAATTTCTTCATTTTGTAATATTTTTTGTAAATATATAATAAAATCTTTATTAGTTTTTTTCATTGGATTATTATGGATTTCATCATATAATTTTTTAACCTCTGGCATATCACTGAGAGTTTTTTCAATAACAGGTATTTTTGATAATTCGCTTATCATATTATCTATTACCTGTAATTTACTCTTTTGTAAAATAAACATATAAAAATCTGTTGATGGCATTCCAGCAAAATTTTGAAAAATATCACTTACAATAAAACTACTTTTACCTTTAGCAAATTTCATATTTTTTTTTAAATATTCTCTTCTTTCTTCAGAGCCTTTTTTATATTGTTGTAATTTATCTAAACTAAATCCCGTTTCATTAATTTTTTGTTTTTTTTCTTCTTTTTTAATTAATAATAATTGATTTAAAAATTCGTTGTAATTGAATTTTTTACCTTTATTAATATTTTCTAAAATTTCTCCTTCATTATCATAACAAAGAAATAATTTATAAACATTTACATATCTTTCATTTTTAGGTAATTGTGCGTGTGATTTATATCTTATTGCTCTTGCTACAATTTGTGTGTATAGTGCTTCGTTCCATACACCATCTATAACGAATATACCCCTCGTTTCATTCAATGATACACCTTCTGCACCTGCTCTTGTAATTATCATTATTTTAATTTTATTATTATTATAATCATCAATAGCATTTGCTTTTTCTATAGTATTTTTTTTACCACTAATAACACCTATTTTATTAATATTATTTTTATTTAAAATTTTTATAATTTTATCGACTCCTTTTTGAAAACTTGTATAAATAACAAATTTTTTATCTTCATTTTTTTTAATTTCATTAATAATAAAATTAAATTTATTTTTATTTAAACTATCAATTCTACTATATGTGTATGCTGGATTTTCCTTTCCTGCTCTCGCTACTATTTCTCGTCCTTCGTTCGTTTTTCTATCAATAACAATAGGAATAAATTTTTCTCTTTTTTCTGGAAAATCTTCGTTATTTTCTTCATTAAAAAATTTAGATATTCTATATTTAAAATAATCATATCTACCATTATCATCACTCACCATATTTCCAAAAATATCTTCATCATATGACATTCTTCCTTCTCCAATCGCTAATAAATTTTCAATATCATATGGTTTATTTATAAATGGTGTAGCAGTTAATAAAATAACTTTATGTGCTTTTTCTGCCTTTTTTATTGTTAAAAATGGTCTTTTTCCTGTTCTAGCAAATTCTTTTTTATCTTCTGTTTCTTCTATATAAATTCCTGTTCTTAAATTATGTGCTTCGTCTATAATTAATAAAGAATTTGATGTATCAATTTTTTTATTAGCAAATGTTGTATAAGAATAATATGAAAATCTTTTATCTTGCGGATTTATACCATATTTTATCATACTATCTATAAAATTAAATAATAATGCTGGTGGAGTAATTATCATCACTTTATTAGAGGGGTATAATTGTAGATAGCTTTTCGTTAATGCGACGGCGCTGTATGTTTTTCCTGTTCCCACACCGTGAAAAACAATACCAGATCGTAAATTAGAATATAAAAAGGCTTCAATAAATCGTTTTTGATGATTTTGTAAAATAATAGAATTTTGACCTTCTAATATAGGTTTTTTTCCTTCTAATAAATTTGTATAATCTTCTTGTAATAAATCAAGTTCTTCTTTAGTTAATTTTTTCAAACCAGTTTTTTTTAAAAGTCTTCTTTCAAATGCTTTTGTTTTACTTTCTTCTTTTTTCTTTAGTTGATTTTCTAATTCAATAATTCTATTTCTTAATTTTTCTGTTTCATTTTCATCTTCTTTTTTTTCTGGTTCTATATTTATATTATTTTCTTTCAATAAATTTAATAATTCATCTTTTTTTAATTTCGAATAACCTTTAATATTATTATCTTTTAAAATTTTTTTAATTTTGTTTATATTCATATATATAAATTATATTATATTATATATATGAATAATAATAATAAAATATATTAAATTAATTTTTTTTGTCTAAAATTTTGTAATGTGGTATATTTTATATTTAATTTATTACTTATTTTTGTTAATTTATAATTCTCTTTAATTAAATTTTTAATTTCATTTTGTAAATCATAACCAAGTTTATCCCATTTTGTAATTTTTATTTTTTTAGGTAATTTTCTATAATCTAATGTTCTTCTGTGATTGTGGCATTTTTTACAATAAGGAGATGTATATGATGTTGATAGTATATAGAAATTATCAATATTCTTATTTTCTAAACAATCTTTACAAATTTTTGTTTTAATTTCTTCCATAAATTATATATAATATATAATTATATTATTTTTTTATATTATTTTTTTCTAATTAATATCCAAAAAAATATTTTTTTTAAAAATTATTTCACTATTTAAATTCGTTTTTTTATTATATTTTTTTATATACAAATTATCAATGTGATTATCTTTTGTATTTTTATTTTTATGAAAAATTTTATCATAATAATCTAATTCAACATTATTAAAAATAGAATATACTAGTCTATGAACTTGTATAGTATGAATTTTACCGTTATATGTTAATTTTATACAATAATATTTTGTTTTTGAAATATACTGTTTTAAAATTTTATTTTTTTTAATATTTATTATATTTCCATAGTTAGAAATTTTATAATTACTATCATATATTTGTTTATATATTTCTTCCATTATAATAAAAATACATTTTATTTTATTTTATTTTATTTTAAAACAATAAACGAAGCACTTTGTAAAAATTTTTAATAATGATACCATACATTTTGAAATCTAATAAATTTATAAATATTAGTTCCATTTGTAACTCGTACATTTACACCGTTATCCATTATTACATTTGTCGTATTTCCATTGTTTGTGACGAATAAGCTTAAATTAATTTGATGTTCTGTTAAACCCCAACAAATATCTTCTAATCGCGTCAAATAGCTTTCGTTTTGATTATAAACTATAGAAGAAATCTTATTTCTATCATAAGATGAAACTCTAGAATCTACTTGCCATACGGCAGCCTCTCTTGCTGCTTTTTCTTCATTAATTTTTTGTTCTAGTGCTGAAATACCAGCAGCAACTTCAACCGAATCAATAAATCTCACGTAAGAATTATACGCTTCACCTGTCAATCCTTCAATATTTTCACCTTGTCCAGCTTCCACTTTAATAAATGCATCTTTTTGATCTCTAACTAAACGCACAGTGCCAACCTCATCTGATGCATATAGCGTTTGTAGTGTTGAAAGATTAGAAACAGAGGCTTTCCAATGAACTCCAGAAGAAATAGTAGCAGATAAGTTATCTATTTGTGTTTGTAATCCTGAATCAGAACTTTCTCTTTGGCTTTTTTCATCGGATATTTTTTGATCTAAAGCTGTATCAGCAATTTGTCTCGCAATTGTTTCATTATTTATAGCACTTTGTAATAACACATCAGAATTTTCTCTCTCTGTTTTTTCGTCGCTTATTTTTTGATCTAAAGCTGAATCGCCGGAGCTACGTAAGATCCCCTCCATTTGAATATCGCTTAATAATGAAGAATAATTGGCATCAACTTGTGATTGTAAGGCACTTAAGGCATTTTCTCTTTGGCTTTTTTCGTCGCTTATTTTTTGATCTAAAGATAAATCAGATGATTCTCTTTGGCTTTTTTCGTCGGATATTTTTTGATCTTGGTCTGTTATTTTATTTACTAAATTTCCATAAGTTGGGATATTAATTTCATTATCAACATCTAATTTATACACGTTGATTTCTGGATAAACTCTAATAATATTAGGCATAATTATTTATATATTATATAAATATTATATAAATAAATAGGCGTAGTATTTTAATATAGTATATATGTTTCATCATCTTTTAAAAATAATAAATTATAATATTTAGTTATATTTATATTATAATTTTTTGTATATATTATATTTGATTTATATACAAAATTTATAATAAAATTCAAATTGTTTTTAATTTTTAATATAAAATTTAATATTGATCCTTTATTTTTTTCATCTAAAATAATATTTATAATAAAATTAGGATCTATAATATCAATAAAATAATTATAACTATTGAATATATAATAATCTGTTATTGTATTGTTATTTATAATAATATCATAAGTTTCGAGATTATTGATCGGTCTCCATTCAGTTTCTTGTAGAACGTGATTATAAACTAAATAATTATTATGGTGTTCTTGAGATTGTGATGAAGGAGGCTTAAAAGTATGTTGTTGATTTATTGAAGTTTTTACACCATCTTTACATATTAATGAAGAAGCATTTATTATTAACCAGTCTTTTTGTGAATTATTGGTGAATTTATTTAAACTCATTGATATAATATAATATAATATATTTAATAATTAAAAGTTTTAACTATTTATTTAATTCCCTTTTTATTCGATTTATTTTATTATTTATACTATCAATTATATAAAATTTTATATTTTTTTTATCATTAGATTGATTAATTAATTTATTTATTAAAGAATTATTTGATAATAATAAATTAATATATTTTACTATTTCATTCTTTGAAAAATCATATTTTATCAATTGTTTATTTGTATATAAATGTTCTTGTAATTCAATGATTTTAGAATTAATATACTCGCTATTTGTATTATTTTTATCATATTTTAAATTACTTATTTCATTAAATAATATTTCCTTTTTAGTTTCTTCATTCTTTTTTAATTTCTTATTAATTTTTTTTTCTTGTTTAACTTCCTTTTCTTCTTGTTTAACTTCTTCTTCTAATATTTTATTTAAATAATCTAAATTTATAGGAGGAGGTTTAGATTTTTTTTTTTTATTAATTTTTAATTTTAATTTTGATTTGAAATTAACAAATATTCGTTTAATAGTTGTTTTTATTTTTATTTTTGGTAAATCAGTATATATTAAAGATTTTATTTTTTCCATTTTATTATTTTTAATTTCATAAGTTGATATTTTATAATAATATTTATCTTGGTTTTCAACTAAAAAATAAAAATAATTTTTTCTATTATCATCTTTTACTTTTTTATATACTTCATCTATACATTTTTTTTTCATTTTTTCAAAATATATATCTGTTTTTTTTTTACTTTCTTCGGTTTTTTTTAATTTACAAGATAAAATTGACTTTATTTTATCATATTCGTCAATATAATAAATTTTATAAACTTTTATAAACGATTTTATTTGTTGTAAATATTCTTTTCCTCTTTTTTTAATTTCGTTTTCTCTTTTTAATTTTTTTATTTTTTGTTTCATTTCTTTGGAAATATTAGGTATTTCCATTTATATATATATATAAAGTAATTATATTTTTTTTATTTTTAATAATAGCATATTTATATATTATCTAAAAATATATTTTTTTTTTTTTGTAAATTTATCAATATTATTTATGACAAATAATTTATTGCTTAGTTTTTTATTTAGTGTAATGATTGCTATTTTTTTTAATATTTTATCTGTTATATGATTATTATCTAAAAATTTTTTTGTTATATATATAGTATTATTTAGTGGAAAATCAATTAATTTTTTTATTTTGAGATTATTAATTTGGTAAAATATAATATCTATTTTTATTGGACCACCTACTGTTTTAATTTCTGATTCATCATTTTCCTTTAATATTTTTTTACTAATTTTTGATAATTTTAGTTTTGTAATATATTTATCTTCCATTTTATCTCCTAATTGTTTTATCATATTATTGGCTTCTTTTTTAGTTTCTTTATCTTTATTTCCATTACTTAATATTTTTGCTTTTTTTAATGTAGCTAATATGTAATGATATTTACCTATATTTTCTATTATATCATTTATATTCATTTCGTTGGTTTTAGGTATTTCCATTATATATATAAAGTAATTATATTTTTTTTTATTTTTAATATTATTATTGAATTGAAAACAAAAAAACATATAAAAATTTTTTTCTATATATTTTTTTTATTTATAAAAATTGAATTTAATTGAATTGAAACGAAAATCAAATTGAAAAATTAAAAAAAAAATTAAATTTAAAAAAAAAATTTTTACATCTTATTTTACATATTATTTTATATATTATTTTAGTATTTTATATAATAAAAATTAAAAATCGAATTGAAAACAAAAATTTAAACAAAAAATTTAAAAAATAAAAATTTAAACAAAAAATTTAAACAAAAAATTTAAAAAATAAAAATTTAAAAATTGAATTGAAAACAGAAAATTGAAAAATTTAATTGAAAACAGAAAATTGAAAAATTTAATTGAAAACAGAAAATTGAAAAATTTAATTGAAAACAGAAAATTGAAAAATTTAATTGAAAAATTGAATTGAAAACAGAAAATTGAAAAATTGAATTGAAAAATTGAATTGAAAACAGAAAATTGAATTGAAAACAGAAAATTGAAAAATTGAATTGAAACGAAAATTTAAACAAAAAATTAAAAATCAAATTGAAACAAAAAATTTAATTGAAACAAAAAATTTAAACAAAAAATTAAAAATCAAATTGAAACAAATTTTTATTAAAATCAAATTGAAACAAATTTTTATTAAAATCAAAAAATCAAATTTTTATTAAAAATTTTCTCTATAAAAAAAATGACTAAAAATTTTCGTTTCACCAATCCTGCCTGC
>Ga0255210_1000288_pt1 | contig 20453 bp, 24 predicted proteins | sample Miss_Yuk_RepA_8d_FD_188422 | JGI IMG/M metagenome (GOLD analysis project Ga0255210, IMG submission 188422) | Freshwater microbial communities from Mississippi River, Louisiana, United States - Miss_Yuk_RepA_8d | ecosystem: Environmental > Aquatic > Freshwater > River | place: USA: Louisiana...
AATACAAAAGAAAATTGGTAGGCCAAGCAAATTTACCAAAGACCGAAAAGAAAGAATCATAAAAGCGATTCAAGCTGGCTGCACTTATGAGATGGCTGCAGATTATGCTGGTGTGAGTCGCAAAACTTTATGGACTTGGATCCAAAAGGCAGAACAAGAAACCGACAAGAATTATGAAACGTTTCTTCACGATCTAAAAAAAGCAGAAATCGATGGGGCAATAACACATCTTGGAAACATCCAACAAGCAAGTGTGAAAGATTGGAAAGCGAGTGCGTGGATGCTAGAGCGTAGACACGGATACAACAAAGACCGTGTGCACAAGACACAGGATGAAACTGTAGAACATTTGCCGAAAGACACACTGGAGATATTGCGACAACAAGCGAACGATTTGAAGCGTGGAATGACAAAAGCAGAACAATCGGAATCTTGGCAAGCGTATGCAGCATTGCAAAGACAATTGCTGCAAGTGATCCAACAAATCAAACAAATCGAAGCAGAGCAAGGCATGCAAAGCGAAATGGATGGCTTGACAGATGATCAACTTGTACAAGAGATAACAAATGCAATCATTTCGCTACCTCCAATCTTGCGACAACGATTGGAAAATGATATATCGAATATAACCAATGTAATTGCATTCAAGCAAAAAACAGTGAACGCACAAGAGGAATACAGCGAGGAATCCGATGATTGATGAAACCTATCCAACACCACAACAGAAAGCGATCCAACTATTGACAATCAAAGTTTGGTCGGAATCCCAATATCGTGAACTGATCAATACCATCAAAAGTATTTTGCGTGGAGAGGATCCGGAAAACCTCCGTGAAAAGTTATATCCTGGCAAGACAAATGAATGGTTTGCAATGTTGCTATTTGAATGTGGGGAAAAACAATGACAATCACAGCTGCACAACTTATTTTGTTGGGTGTATGTGGTGGAACACTTGGCACCAGTGCACTATTCATTTGGCTTGGCACCAAAGAAGATCCAACACAACAAATACTTGATAAGCAAACCGAAACCATCCAACAGATTGCAACATTACAAACCAAAGTGGATGCAGAAAAGATACAAATTCAAAAGAACTTGACCAATCAAGACTTGTTGGAAATACCTTGCAGTGCATCTTGGATGGAATCCAATAGCGATTTGCTTTGTCGTGAAATGTTCTGCAGAATGCAAACAAGGGAAGGTGCTGCAGCATCCCAAGATGAATGTGAACAGATTGCAAACGTGGCCAATTCCATCACCATCATGAAAGAGTGCAAGAAACTAGATCTTGAACAAGATAAATGTGCATCGATTGTATATCGGAGAAAATAATGAACTTTGGGGAATGGATTCGATACACACTAACCAAGCACAAGAAAAGCATGGCATGGATGGCAACCGAAATACAGGCAAGCCAATCCCTATTGACTAGATGGAGACAAGGATCGATTCCAAGAACCGAATATTTTTTGCGTGTGTGCATCGTGATTGCAAGGTTGGAAAAGAAACCATTGCAAGATATTGTTGTGCAAGGCTCCAAAACCATGGGGATCATTATCCATGTCGATTAGAGATGCTGCACAGACAATGCGAGTGCTCAAGGATCGTGCGATTAGCAATCCACTAGACTACTATTGTCCTACACCTCCACAGGAAACGTGGCTGAAGGATGATAGCAAGATCAAATTGTTCTTGGGTGGCAATCAGGTTGGGAAAACCACCACTGGATGCGTAGAACTCTTGCATCGATGCTTGGGAACACATCCATATTTGCGAACCGATCCACCACCAATCAGTGCATATTTGATCACACACTCACATCAACAATCGGTGACAATCCAAGAAAAACTGTACAATATGTGCCCAAAAGGTTCACTGCATCCAGACTGTGAATTTGTGGCCGGCAAGGGATTTCGTGGAATACATCCAATCGTGCGATTCAACAATGGCAGTATTATCTATATCAAAACAGCCAATCAAGGATTGGGATTGGCTTCCTTCACTGCATCATTCGTGCACGTTGATGAACCCGTATCCCAAGAAGTATGGGGAGAGATCGCAGCACGGACATTGCGAGGTGGTGCCGGTGGAAAAAGTGGAACCATTGCAATCACGATGACACCAGTTGGACAAGATGTGCGATACATGCAAAAACTTGTTGAAGATGGAATAATCTCTTGCACCAAAGCACCATTGACAGTGGAAGCCACAACACCCAAGTATTGCAAGCCAACACTGACACAAGAAACAATCGATAGAATATCCAACACATATTTGCCAATCGATAGGGCTGCAAGATTGAATGGTGATTGGGTGGTTGGTGTTCCAGAAGGAAGGGTATTCGACTGTTTTAGCGAGTCGATGATATCATCATATCCACCACCACCGGCAAACTATGAAATGGCAGTGGGTATCGATCACGGTTCACAACCCAACACACAAATTGCAATCTTGGCTGCAATCAATATGCGTGACCCACAAAATCCGTGGGTGTATGTATTAGATGAATACATAAGTGGAGCAGCACCACCAGAAGCACACGCACGTGCAGTGCTTGAAATGCTGAATCGAAACGGTGTACAACCAGCACAATGTGTGTGGACAGGTGACAACGTGCATCGTGGTGATGCCAATGGTACAGGGAAAATGAGTAACTCATTGTTGATGCGTGCATTTGAAAGTATTTTGCGAATGCCACAATTGCCATTCCGAATCCGAACTATCAAAAAGCCAAGATATAGTGTATACTATGGGAGTGCAATGATACACTCCGTGATGGCCAGAAATCAATTTTTCATCCATCCCAAATGTTCACGCACAATACAATCGATACAGAGATGGACAATGAAGCAAACACAGAGTGAAAGATCACGTGATGAATGGGGCCACGCTGTTGATGCGTTGCGTTATGCCATCACTCCTGTTATAGAGAGTACAAGATTTACCACACCACAAATAACTAACTTGAGGATATACTAACATGTATGATACAAAGCCGATGAAGCCACTGGCAATGACACCATCAGAACAAGCAAGATGGGAACATTCTGGACTACGAAAAAGAATGATATTGGGTGCTTGGGAAAATGATCTTGAAGAAGAATTGGGCAGACACTTGCCACCAGATAGAAGGGAAGCATGGGGGCCAAGTGATCTATCTAGTAATCCATTTGAACAGATTACAAGACAACTATCGGTGTTGTACCATGAAACACCCACTGTAACCAATATGAATGGTGATGTGGATGTGCTTGTTGGTCGTGAAGGTTTGGTTACCAAAGCTGGATTGTGGCAGCTGATGCAACGCACTCAACAAATGGTGATTGGAATGCGTGAAGCATTTGTACGCATCGATGTGCATCCCAACCAAAATATGCCACGTGTATCCGGTATACAATATCGATTGGTTACATCCGATTTGGTATATGCAGAAGCACACCAAGATCAACCGGATGTTCCTGTGTACTATCAAGAATATCGATTGCGTAAGAATGCCAAAGGTGGATCGGTATGGGTGATTGATGTATTGGATATTCGTGACATGGAAAATCCATCGATGGCAATGTATGAAATCAATCAAGATGGTACAGTTGGTGCCGATGTATCAATGGATTACATGGGTGTGCCGGCCTTGGTTGGTGCTGCATATCCATATCGTGACAAAGATGGTGTTCCATTCTTACCGGTGGTACAATACCATGCAGAGAAAACCGGGCATCTTTGGGATGCGTGGACAGGTTCACAAATGGTGTATGGATCTCTTACATCTGCAGTATTGTACAGTATGTGGACACACTTGGTGAAATCTGCATCTTGGTCGCAAAAGTATATTGCCGGTCTTACTGTTGCCGGGATGAATGCAACCTCTCCAGGAGAGATTGCACGAAGGGCATCTGTTTCCACTGATCCATCATCGATATTGGTATTCCAAGCAGATCCAGATGCAACAGGACAAGCATTGGTTGGCCAATTTGGTATTGCAACTGACCCGGCTGATTTGCTTGAATCGATCACCAAATATGAAATGCGTGTTGCATTGAGTGCTGGACTATCTCCAAGTGATATATCAAGACAAAGTGGAGATGCACGCAGTGGATATGCTTTGGCTGTTTCCAAGAGTGGCCAAAGAGAAGCCCAAAAGAAATTTGCACCCACATTCAGAATGGGCGATGAAGAACTATTGGCCAAAACTGCAATGCTATCCAATCGATTCTTGGGCACCAATATTGCAGAAGATGGATATCGTGTCAGTTATCACAGCATGCCACTAACACCGGAAGAAATGCGTGCACAACGTGAAGATATCATTGCCAAAATGAATGCCGGCTTGATCTCTCCTGTTACTGCAGTGATGATGATGTATGATGATATGGATGCCAAAGAAGCACGTGAATATCTATTGCAGATTCGTAGAGAAAGAGCCGAGTTCCTATGAAACCCATGATATGCCAACAGTGTTGTGATCCGATGGATCACACCAAAGCAAAGGTTGAATGGCTTTCCACTTTCTATGAATGTTCATTGGTGGAAACCATTCGTGTTGTGCATCCAGAATGTGTATATGCTATGACACGTTCACGCACAATGGAATTGCTGAATCTTTGTGATCATTGGCTTCCCTTTTGGCAATTGGAAACCTATTTGGAAATTGCAAAAGAAAAGAAATGGGATAATAAAGATTTGGCAATGATTTTTTTCAAAGATTATATACAACATAAATATCAACGACAAAGTGAGGTACACAATGAAGACACTAAACCATGAAGGTGAAGAATACGTATTGAAAAGCGATATTGAAAATGCATTCAAAGAACGTATACAAAAATTATCATCCAGAGCAATTGCAGCTGAAGACCAATTGAAAACACTCCAAGATCAAATCGATACCCAAAGTGGAGAATTGGCCAAGGTGGAAAAGTTGAATGCACAATTGATGGATATGCAAACACAATTGGACAATGCCAACAACCGATACAGCAGACACACTGCAATGGCAGAAGCCGGATTCACAGATAGCGATATTCGTGATTTGGTAGAATGGCAATACGAAAAAGCAATGCAGAACAAGGCCAAGAAAGACCAAGTACCATTACAAGATTGGATCAAAGAAATCAAGACCAATCCAGATATGGCACCAATGGCATTGCGACCACACATCAAAACAGATGCTGTGACAACAGAAGCAATTCCACAAACCACAACACCAGTGGCCACAACAGAGATGCCAAAAGAACAACCGGTTATATTGCCACCCAAAACCAATGCTGGAGCACAACAAGCACCAGTGCAATCAACTGATATGTTGAAACGTGGAACAGAAGATTTTGAATTCTACAAAGCCAACCGTGATGCAATCAAAAAAGCATGGAGCCAACGATGAGTGAAAATTATAAAAGTGAAAATACCTTTCCGGTGATCAAGAATTTCAATGCAACACCATCATGGCTTGAAATCTTATTGCCAAGCAAATGCAAGCATGTGACAATCGGAAGCGATGAAAGTGCATTGTATGTTTCTTTCTATGGGGTTGATGGTGTACCAATAAACAGTGAACCACGATTCTTTATTGCCAAAGATGGATATATTTCTTTGAACCTGGGCAGAGGAACAAACCAACAAACAAAAATCTATGTAGCCACCAAAGCAAGTTCACTAGGGAAAGTGACATTGGTTATGGAAGAATAGCAAAAAACAAACAGAGGTACAAATGCAAGCAATCTATTTTCCGAGTACGGCAAATCAGCCGACAAGTTATGAATTTACTAACAGCGTACAAGTAACTGTGACCCACAACAAAGGATATTTTCCAAGTGTGCAAGTGTATATCAACAACACATTAGTTATGGCAGATGTAACACACATCGATGGAAATACTTTTGTTGTGACTTTCGTAAATGCAAAGACAGGTACGATATTAGTACGTTAGAATATGCTGATCGTTTTGATCACTTTACAACCAAAATCTAAATGGAGAAACCATGCAATTTTTAAGCTCAACAAATGTATTCGAAGGTGCAGTACAATTGAACCAAGCACCATCCCAAGATTCACACGCAATTACTCGTGGATTCTTGAAAGCCAACTCTGTTGTGGGCATTGCTGCTGACAGTGCAAACTATGCAGAACTTGTTACCGAATCCGGTGAACTCAAATTGAAATTGAAACCACTTACCATCACTGATGTATCTGTTGATACTGTAGCTGCATCTTTGTCTGCTTGGGTTAGTGCAAACTACACAAACGGTGATGAAAAGCAAGAAGGTGATATCATCATCTTGACAGCAGTGTCCGGTCGTGCTCAAACTTGGATCCACAATGGTGGTTCTGCTGCTGATGTTACTGACTTTACAGAGATCGAGGGACAATCTGTATCTGATGCAGAGGTTCGTGCAGCTCTTTCAGCTTCTGCTGGTGTAAACTACAATTCTGCAACCGGTGAAATCACTGCTGATCAAGCCGAAATCAAAGGTTTCTTTGGTGCTGGATATGGTTTGGCCTATGATGGTGCCAACGGTGTATTCTCTCTTGATGTAGATAGCGATGGAATCAGCGAAGGCGTTAGCAATCTTTATTTCACAGAAGCACGTGCACAAGCTGCTATCTCTGTTGGTTTGGGATTGTCTTATGTTGGTGGACAAATCGATCTTGATGCTTCTACTGATGATATCACTGAAGGAACAAATTTGTTCTTTACAAATGCACGTGCACAAGCTGCTATCAGTGTAACCGGCACCGGATTATCTTACAGTGGTGGTGTATTGGATTTGGTTGCTTCTACTGATGATATCAGCGAAGGAACAAAATTATATTTCACGCAAGCACGTGCAAGACAATCTGTACAAGCAGATCCAGCAAATGGCAACTTGTTGAAATACTACAATGCATCTGGTGATATCGCTGTAATGAAATCAGATGTATTTGCTGCTTTCAGTGCTGGTACCGGGATGTCTTTCAGCAATGGTCAATTTTCTTTCATTGGTACAACATCTATTGTATCAGAAGGAACAAATTTGTATTTCACTCAAGCACGTGCAAGACAATCTGTGCAAGCAGATCCAGCAGCCGGAAACTTGTTGACATTCAATCAATCGACCGGTGATATGCTTGTTCCACTGAGCAAATTCAGAAAATCTTTTGTACCTCAAAGCTTGACTGCAAATACCTGGGCAACACTGCAACACAACCTCAACATCAAACATGTACACGTATCTGCATATGATGTATCTGGTAACTTGGTGCAATTGGATGTTCAACTTGTGGACAACAACAATCTCAAAGTGAAATCCACTATCAACGTGACAAATGCCGAGATCGTGATCAGCATCTAATAAAGTTTTCAAAAGTTGTACCTCGCTTTTGGGCCCCACACTGATAAGGTGGGGCTTTTTTTTTGGTGTTTGCAATGTTGCAAAATATAGTGTATATTATACTTGTGGAGGGTCGCAACCGTATATAGCAGAGAACCACAATCATCAACAATAACTTTCTTTTTTATATAGGGGGCCACATGGCTATATCTCAATACAATCTTTCTTCTCCAAATGAAGACTTGCGTTTAAGCAAAATGATTTCTCAAGAAATCAAACTTTTATTAACTGATTCAACAAACTTGAAAAACTCTCCTTTCATGGATTTCGTTGGTTCTATCAATGGCATGGGTTCTGATACCATTCGTGTTCGTAAAGCTGGACTTGATGGATATGATTCTTGGAGTGCTTTCACAGGTGGTACCGAAGAATCTGCAGTTTCTGATACCTCTCTTACAGATGCACATGCTGATGTAGTGGTAAAAAGAAATTCTTTGTCTTATTCAATCACTGACTTGGCAAGCATGACAGGTTTGAACGGTGGTGATCTTGATCCATTCCGTATCGCTGATTCAATCGCAAAGTCTTATGATTCTTTGTTCGCAAAGATGACAGGTGCTGTGGTTGCCGGTTTCAGTGCTTCTGCTGGTGTTTCTGCTGCTGCTTTGACTGTTGATGCTTTCTTGGCTGCTATCAACACATTGGAAGCTGCTGGCAGTGGAAAAGGTGCCCCCGGCCCTTATGTTGCTGTATTGCATCCAAAACAATGGGCAGACTTGCAAGATGATATTCTTGGCTTGACTGCTGGTGTATTGCAATTCGTTCAAGCATCTTACGAAGCAATCAGTGCAAAAGGTTCACACTACAAAGGCAATTTCATGGGTGTTGAAATCTACACATCTTCTTTCATCACCAATGATGGAACAGATCACCAAGGTGCTTTATGGGCTCCAGGTGCAATCGGTTTCGCTACTGGTATGCCAACTGCAATCGGTGCTTCTCAATCTCAAGAAATGGGTGAAGTATTGGTTGAGATGGATCGTGATGCAAGCAAAGCAATCACCAAAGTGGTTGGTCACGCATACTTGGGTATGTCTGTAATCGATCAAGATCGTGGATGCTTGTTGATATCTGCTATCTAATAGGTTATATCTGTGGGAGTGGGTTGCGAAATCCACTCCTATCTTTTCACACACTGCATAGAGGTACACATGCAACAATTTTCTCCACAGGCTTGGCAACCAATCCAACAAACACAATCCAATCTATTGCCAACCCAACCCAACCATCCATTCTATTACAAATGGCATCCCACCCACTGGCAATTTGTATATCGTGATGTAATTGTTTCCAAAAAGAAAAGTGAAGAAACAGTAACAATGCGAAAGGGTTATTTTTTACCACACATCAGGATGGAACGTATTGTTCCTGGTGTGAATGGTGTTCATCAAATCAATGGTGAACTTGGCAATCCATCATCACGCATCGGTTCTTTGCAACAGCAAGGATGGGTGTATTTGGATCCCCAAAGATATGACTATATGCATGTGTATCAATGCAGAGGTGGGAAATATCACACACCCAAGTTCAATGGCATCAAAGTGATTGCCGGCAAACTGATTGAAAAGTTCGACAAAACATCATTTGAAAACTGGTGTGTATCATTATTGCAAGGTGGTATTCTTGGCCAACCGGAACCACATTTTTGGAACTTGATTGTGCATCAAAAAGAAAATTCACGCACGATTGATGTACTTGCGAAAATGCAACATATACCAGAAAAGAAAGCAGAGTTGGATATAATATATCAAACAGTAAAGGACATGAAATCATTCATTGCAGATTTCGAAAAGAATGGCATGTCAGTATATGAGGATATCAAGTAATGACAACAGCAACACCATACGCACCACAGATCAAGATACCAGAACTATTGGAACGTGGCAAAAGCCAAGTATCCACATTGCCTGTGTATCGTGATGGTATTTTGCAAGCTCCAACTGCTGTGAAATACACACTCATTGCACCCAACGGTGTGAAATTGGTGGATGGTGCTGTTGGTACATATCCTGGAAACGTTCCAACATATACACACGGTTCAAGTATTTTGAACTCCACACTTGCACTTGGTGAAGGCTATTTGCAAGAATGGGAAATCTCATTTGTTTCCGGTGTATATGTATTCCGTAGAAATGCAGCACTTGTATTGCGTAGGTTATACCCTGTTGTCAGTGATATGGATCTCACTGCAACATACAGCCAACTTGCAGAGCTGCGACCAAGCAGCCTTTCAAGTTATCAACAGTACATTGATGAAGCGTGGTACACGATGATCCAAAGAATGCGACAAGAAGGTGCATTGGAATATCTCGTTATGTCACCTGAAGCATTCAGGCCGGCACATCAAAATCTTGCATTGTATTACATCTTTCGTGATTTCCATTCATCACTTGGCCAAAGCAATGGCAGATACTTGGATCTCGCAAATGAGCATCACAAACAATACCAAAGCGAATGGAAGATAATCAATTTCATCTATGATCAAGACCACAATGGCACCGGTGGTGGTGATCGTGTTGCAAAGAATCCTGTGATATATCTCACGAATCCACCAACATACAACCGGATGCGTAGAAAATGAACGTTGCACAAGTAAGACAAGCAATATCTGCAAAGGTTGCCACGATACCAGGATACAAAGAATCCAAGCACACACCGGATTTCTTTGGTCGTACCCAAGACACGATTGCACATCGTGCGTACACTGTATCGATGGGATCTAGCACAGGAATGGAAGAAAGACAACGTAGGGATGTGGGTGTGTATCTTTCCACATCTGTGGAGGTGATATTTTCATATCGCTTGCGACCGTTGGATATCTATCCAACCGACTATGATTTGGCACTTACTGATGAAGCAGCAATTATTTCTGCTATACTAGAAGCATATTCATCGAAAGAATTTACGATTCGATATGTATCATCAGATCGACAAGTGACAGATTCCCAAGAATATATTATAATAACCCTAACATTCACAACCCTACACACAATCTAATTGGAGGCCACATGGCATTTTCAAACATTCCCAAGACAAAACGTGATGGTGTCATAACCCTATTGGATGGCACTGGAACACCAGTAACACTTGATATTGCATTCGAAGATGGAAACTTTTCATTTTCACAACCACAAACCTATTCAGAACTAGTGGTGATGGACCGTGGAAACTTTGCAGCTGTACGCAAGCAAGATCAACAAGCAATCACAGGTTCTTTTGCATTCCATTTCCGTGAATTTACAAATGGCAGTACTGCAGGTTCTGTGAAAGATTTCATCAACAAGCAAGGTTTCTACAGTGCAAATATCTCTACAGGCTTGGCCGGAGTTCCTTACGTAGAACACCATTGTGTTGATATAAAGTATGTTGCAGAAGGCACAGACTTTGGCGATGGAGCAGATCACACTGTAACATTGAGCAAATGCGTGTGTGCTTTGGATTTCAGCGAAGGTGATCCATCATCATTCACGTTGAATTTCACTTGCTACGGTGGTGCAGTATACACTGGCCCTGTATAATCTTTTTTTGTTAGTCATATTATTCCTTTGGTAAGTGGGGAGAAATCCCCACTTATTTTTCAAAATGTAGAGGTACACAATGAAAATCAATCTAAAAAAACTTGGTGAACACGAAATCATTCTTCCAAAGTCTGTTGCAGTATCTTTGGACTTTGTCAGCATTTGGGGCAGTGATTTGAACCGTGCACAACTTGGCAGACTTTGTGCCGGTGCAATTGCTGTTGCAGTGGATCACGCAAAATGCTTGCCAGCATATCCAATCCACACAGGTGATCCAATCAAATTTGGTTTCAAAGTGATGGAAAGACTTTTGGAAGCTGGATGCACACCGGCCGATATCTATGATATTGGAACACAAATATTGCTTGAAATGGTGAAAATCATTCCTAGCGAAGAACAGGTGGAAAACCAAACAAATTTTTCATAAGCCGATTTGGTTCCTATGATCTCATGGTGATGCGCATTGCATTGCGATGGGGCCAGGAACCAAATTGGTTCTACACATTGGATGAACAAACCAAAATCAATGTACTTGCCGAATATCGATTGTTCCACGAAGATAGTGATAAAATCAAAAAAAGACAAGATCGCAATAAAAGTGATATGATGAAAAGGGAAATCGAACGGAGAACAGAATAATGGCAAAGTACACCAGTGGCAATGCAGAAATCCATATTGATCAAGATTTGGGCTTTCTTTCCAAGTTCATATCAACTGTATTGCCATCTGCTTCCAAGATAATGGAAGAAGAATTGGAACGTATCGAAAAGGAAGCACAACGTGAGTGGCCAAAAAGAAAACCGATTGTGCGTACTGATGCCAATGGCAAGATTGTATTTTTCAAGGAAACAAGCAAAGAATCCTGGAGATTGTTCCAACGTGGTATCACAGTGGATGCCAATGGTAATCTAGTTGTGTATATGAAAAACACAGCACCATACAGCTATGTTATAAGATTTGGTGAGGATAGCAAGAATGCACAAGGCAAAGAAATCATTCAGCCAAGTGGAAAAAACGTATCCCAAGAACTACTGATCAAACCACATCGAAAGAGTGCCAACAAGGTTGTGAAAGCATTGGCCAATGATTTAGAAAAGAGGTTGTAACATGGCAGAAGAAAAGAAAAGCATTGAAATCTCCTATAAAGCCGATATCAATGATCTAAAGAATAAACTTGCACAGATTCCCAATATAACCGGTGAAGAAGCCAAGAAAATGGTGGCTGCACTTGATAGACAACTCAAGCAAGCCGAAAGTGCATCCAAGAAATCAGCAGAAGCCACCAAGAAGGCTGCACAAGAAGCCGGCAAATCAGCAGCCAATGCAGCACGTGAGTTTGATCACATGTCAGATGCTGCAAAGAGATCAGAAGAGAGACTCGATATGGTGGCTGAAAAGAGTGGTGATATTGATCGTGGATTCTCCAGTGTTGGTTTGGCATTGCGTGGTGTGAATCCACAATTGGCAGAAGCTGCAGATGGGCTTGCAGATATGTTTGCAGTAGGAGAAGGTGTATTGCTAACCTTCAAATCACTCAATCCGGCAGTGCTTGCTGTTACTGTTGCACTTGGTGCATTGACTCTTGGATACACTGCATATCAAGCACAAGTGGAAGCAGCTAACCAAGCAATCATTGCACAAAAAGAAGCGATGAAAGGCTTGAACAATGCATTGTTGGATCAACGCAACAATTTTTATGCTGCAAATGATGCAATCAATGGTATGCGTGATCAACTTGCACTAGCACGTGGAGAAATCACAAAGTACGAATACGATAGAAAGAAAGCAACATTGGATACCGGTGCACAATTTGATACATATATTTCCAAGCAAGAAGAAATCATTGCACAACGAAAAGAGGAACAAAAACTTGTACAATCCATTCGTAATGGCAATGTTCTTTTGTCGGAAGATGAAAAGAACAGATTGAAGAATCTGCAATTGTTGGTACCAGGTATTTCACTCACACAAGATTTGTTGGATGGTAGTGCACAATCTTCTGGAGAACTGTATAAAATAGAACAAGCAATATCTGCAAACATCCAACAACAAAATCTTGGCTTGGATCGATTGAAAACACAAAAGGATGAAGCTGTAACCATTGCAAAACAATTGGTGGATATAGCAGAATCAGAACGGATAGAAAAGGAAGCACAAGCCAAAGTAGAGAAAAAAATAACAAAAGAAAAAGTAGATCAAAAAGATTTAGAAGCCGAAAGACTAAAGGCAATTGAAGATTCTTTGAAGGCAGATGCAGAACAACAATCTATTAGAGAATCACATCTTGCAGAACTCCGAAAGATCATCGATGATAATATTCTTTCCGAAGACCAAAAGAAAGAAGCAGCGTATCAAAAAGAATTGGAACGCATTGATGAACTTGCAAGAATGACTGGTGATATTGGTTTGGCCAATATGGCATTGTGGGCAATGGAACACAAAAAAAAGATGGATGATTTGGAAGCAGAACAGCAAAAAAAGAAAGCAATGTTTGAAGAAGATTTGGCCAATGGTTCTGCACTTGCTGATCAAGTTGCTGGACTTGCATCTACATATTCCGAACTTGCTGCACAGAAAATGCAAGTGATCAAGGTAGATGCAGAAGAACAAAAGAAGAAACAAGAAGAATTTGCGAAAATGACAGATTTGGAACGTGAAGCATATAATCAACGCAAGAAGATTGCAATGCGTGCATTCCGATTCGAACAGGCTGCATCATTGGCACAAATCGCTTTCAACACTGCAGAAGCAATCACCAAAGCATTGGCATATCCTCCGATACTACGTGGGGCAATGATTGCAACCATTGGTGCAACAGGTATGGCCCAAGCTGCTGTTGTATCTGGTAGACAACCACCATCGATGCACACTGGGGGTATGGCACCGGATGAAATGGGTGCAAGAGTGCTCAAGGGTGAAGCAGTGTTGGATCGTGCAACCGTGCGTGCAATTGGTGGTGAGCAAGGTGTGAAAGACTTGCAACAAGGCAATATGCAAGCAAACACAATCGTGATACAACCGTTCAAACATTTTGGCAGATTCGCAAGGGAAATTGGTTTTCAACCACCGAAAAAAACAGGGATAAAGGTGTAATATGGGATCGAATATAACTCCAGATGCAATGCGTGGTTTTCTTATACCATCAGCATTGATAACAAAAGACAATATTTGGGAAGCACAAAGCACATTCCAACAAAGTGGTGCACGTGCCGGCTTTGCCAATCCACAACAAGCCTACACCGGTTTGACAGTGGTAACCACAGGAGATCAAGCACAACCAATCACCATCACAACCAATGAAGGTGGTACACCAGGTGAAAAGGCATCATTCGTGTGGGAAAACAATAGCACCGGTATCAAGTTGAACAAGAATGCCAACAATGTGATCACTGATTGGAAATTCTTGCATTATTCTGCTTCTGCATCACAAGTGTACAATGATTTCAATGTGTGCAGTGATGTGGATGGCACTTTGTATTGGGTGAAAGAGTTCATCAATGGTGCTGTGTATACACTATCTGTATCTAGGCAAGTGAAGAATGGAAGCATTGCAAATCTATACACATTCATCACCGTAACATTGAGTAGTTCACCCCACGAAACAGCAAAACCAAGTATTGCCATTCTTGCAGATGGTTCTATCATTGTCACATATTTTGATTATACATCTGCAGATGTTGTGAATCTTATTGTATGGAGATCATACGACAAGGGAATAACCTGGACAAAAATATCTAACCGTGCATTGATAAACAATTACATTGATATCAGTTCAACCGGTTGGACAATTGAAACAAGCAATCTTGTTGTGGTGGATAATCTTGTATCTTTGATTCTTTCATTGAAAAGCAACATCACAAATAGCAACTACCTATTCCAATTTGTTTCACGTGATCAAGGTTCATCGTTTTATTCTGTGGGCATTGGTGGCAGTGGTACAAGTTATCACATGGTAGCTGCAACAGCATTGCCACATGGTGCAATTGGTATGGCATACATCAATGGCACCACAAAGATTTCATACACCAAAATCTCAAATCCTGGAATACTTGCAAGTGATTCTGATTACAGAACACAAAAAGAGGTAACTGTATCCACAGGTGCAGTAACTGTGGCAACAAGTACAGCAACAGGCTTGACAGGTGGTAGAATCACATGTTGGTATCAAGATAATGCACTTTATATTGCAGCAATCAACATATCAACCGGTATTATGTATGGGTGGGTATCGTATGATTTGGGGGATAGTTGGGAATATATCAGTAATCCAAATGTATTTCCTACCATTTCAAGTGCTTGGATGTACAACCCAGCATCAACCACATCAATGCTATATTTGAAATCTTGCATTTGGGAAGGTAGAGCAGTAATTGCATGTCGCACCGGTTTTTCTATGGGGCTATTGTATTTTGGTGGTTGGTCAAGTTGGCAACATCCAGAAACCAATACACAACCAGCACGCAACCAATATCAACGTTGGTTTCACAATTGGGTGCACAATCAAGTGCCAAGCACATCCACATCATACACAACCACCGGAACAGGATCCGGAACGATATTGGCAGAAGCATTGCGAATCGTGACCAATAACACACTCCGATACTACACATATTCTGGTTCTGTTACACCAACGCAATACCAAAAATGGAAAATGCGTGTAACAAGTGGAACAAGCTTCTTGAATGATTATATTGCACTTGTACGTAATTCATCCGATCCATCATTTTCATACACTGTGAAAATCCGATTTGCAACCACAGGATTTCAAATCTACGACCACGCAACGCAACTTGCAAATGTTGCTATATCTTTGACCAATTACTATGAATTTGCATTGTTCCAAAATGGAACCACCGTGACAGTATACTATCGCAATTGGGGTGAAAACCAAGCGAAAGAATGGCAATCAGTAACCGTGACAATCGGAACACAACCAAGTGGATTGGCCGGCCAAATGTATTGGGGTCACACTCAATTGTTGCTTGGTTCCCTCACATCCTATTGGGCCGAAATGCACGTATCAGAAGGCAACAACGGATTGCCATCTGCTGATAATCGTGGGGAAATCTATCCGAGTCTATCCGATTACACATACATCGATGCTGGTATGTTGATCACAAGTAAGGATGCACCAGCAAGGGCCAACGATGAATATCTTGTTGAACCACGTTATGACTATCCAATATCAAATGTGTTTTGGGATGTTGCCATGTCACCACGTGTGGTATGGAAATCTGTGGATGATAGTGCACAACGCATTGCAATCTATATGGATGATATTTTGCAAGCAGCTGAAAAAACACTTGGTGCAAGTGATCTTCTTTCTTTGCATCTATCAAACATCAATTGGAGAACAGCAACATTGAAATCTTGGAATGGTGCAACCTGGACAACCTTTGCAAGCATTGATACAAGTGTTGGATTAGTTGGAACATTCCAACGCAAAGGTGCATCATTGATTGCCAATTCTGCAGTAACTGCATTCCAATTGAATTACAATGAATGTGCTGGATGGCGTGCAGTGTTGGAAAGTGGAGCCACCAAAATAATGGTTCCATTGAAAACCAATAGCGAAGGAATGTGGAGCACATCCAGCAACACGAAACGTGCAATTGTGTACATCGATACAGACAAGTTCGATCCAACAGGTATCATAACATCCGGAACAATACGATTGATGCCAACAAGTGCAACAATGCTTGTCAGTGCAACCGAATCTAGTACACTAGGGCAATATGCTTGGGCATTGGAAATCGATAGCCAAAGCACGTTAGAAGGCTATTTTCAAATGGGTTCGATGATGATTGGAAACGTATATATCATGGCACCACAATATCAACGTGGCAGATCGATATCATACGAACCAAATGTGCAAACCTATGAAACAGCAGATGGAATGTATTTTGCACGCAAAATGAGTGAAGGCAAAAGAACATTCCAGGTTGCTTGGACAGAACCAATTGATACAACTAGATTGTATGACCGTGATCCGGATTATTGGAGATTCAACGATTTGGAACAACCTGTTGCCAACTATGGTGATGCAGTTCTTTCTATGATGGGGATTGCACAACATCTTGCAGCAATGAAACCTATTGTGTATTTGCCATCCATTCCAAGAGATTATGATGACTACAGCACATTGATCTTCAATCGTTACTACAGTCACGCAATGGTAAGGCTTTCCGGTGCTGTATCAATGGAAAGTGTGATTGGAAATGAAGAAGACAATGAAATGTTCCGATTGGCAACTATCACACTCCAGGAGATTGAATAATGTTACCAAGTGATATTGAAGGGAAACATATCTGCTTTCTGCTCGATGTGGAATGGGGTGGGAAAACATATCGGTTTTCTACATTCCCTGTGGATGTGAATGGAGTATGGTATGAAGGTGGATTGGGTGATATATCTATCAATCAACGTGCATCCTATGTGAATATATCCATCGATGAAGATACGGTTGCTGTTGATGTAAACTTTCTTGATGTGAATTGGATGGCAGAATGGTTGCAAGGTCGCACGTTGGAGCAATCACAATGCTATGTTTCAATGGTGGCCACAAAAGACAATGTTGCAACAAGCGAAAAATATTACGTGTTCAATGGTGTGGCCAAAGATCCAATATTTGCAATACCAGAAAAGCCACTTGGATATATTGCATTTTCGATTGAATCAATGAAACAAACTATTCGATTGATGAATATATCTTTCAAGATTGATGCGTATCAATTTCCTGGCCTTGATCAAAGAGCTGCAGCACTTGGAAGATTCATACAGTATCCGATGGGTAAATATGTACCGTTTGTATTTGGCACATTGGGTGAATGGCAAAAAGCCACAGTGCGATTGCCTAGTGGAAATATTGGCCTTGAATATATTGACAAAGCAAAATGCACACCAGTGTATGCAATTGATGCCACAGGTAGTGGGGCAACACTAGAGGTAACATATATCATATCAGTTAGTAAAGTTGCAGCAACACGCATCCGTATCTATGATCAAAGTGGTGGAAACTTTGTCAACACAGTTAGATTGGCTAGAAATGAAGATGGTGTGTTGTACAGTTACACCACGTACAAATTGGGCAGTGTGATTGAAGATAACAGTTTTATACCAGCATTGGATGAAGATCAAACCTTTTGGGCATCGTGGTCGGAGTATGGAGATTCCGGATTGGATCCACTCACCAAAGAATCATTGGGCTATGCTGGAAATCTTTGTTTGTATTTGCTATCTGCTTTGGGTGCAACATACAATCAAGGTGCTTGGCTAGGTATCAAAAATGTGTTGAACCGATACAAATTTGCCGGTTTTGTGAATGATGGGGAAATCTTGACACTGGATTGGTTGCTAGAGAATATTATCAAATATCTTCCAATCACTGTGGTACCAGGTGAAAAAGGATTGGAACCCAAACTGAATATGTATTACTACAATCGTGATATGATTGCACCACAATTCCATATTCAAGAAAGTGGAATGTTCAAGCAACTTACCTCAATGCAGCCACTTGACTTGGAAATAATAAACAAGATTATAGTAAACTATTGTTTTGAAGGCCAAAACGATCATTTTCTTTCCACATTTGAGATCGATCCAACATTACCCAACAATGCAGCTGCACATCCAATGAGACAAAAGGATCCAATATCAATGCTTTCATATACCAGATATGGAGTGCAAGAAACGGAAATTGATCTTCCATTTGTTTGGGATTATGACACGGTGCAACGCATTGCCAAAGATTATATTCGATTGCGTGCATTGGGTGCGTATGCTGTGGAGATCAAAGCAGATGTGCAATATGCTTATGTGCAAGTTGGTGATGTGCTATCCTATACCAATGCAGATATTGGATTGATCAATTACAAGTGCCAAGTGGTTGGAAAATCTTGGCAGAATAACAGTTGGCATTTCATTCTTCAATTGGAAAACAATACATTTGTGAACCCTAGAACAGTATAGTTGCATAATTGCAAAAGATTGTGTGTTACTATGTGATACTATACAACTAGGAGATATAGAATGATTGTATACATTGACAGGCAACACGCAGGCAAACCCAACAAGATCGATGATCGTGGTGCTGGTGCTGATATAGATGGCAATGGCACCAAAGATACACACGAAATGGAAGCACATTGGACAGGCTACCTTGCTTTGATGTTGGAATCAAAACTGATGATGATGGGATATCACGTGATGCCGATCAGTGATGGAACATACAGCCAAAGACACGACCGTGTGAATGAGTATGCGAAATTGTTTCCTGGTGAAAAGCAAATCTATCTTGCCATGCACTTGAATGCTGGTGGTGGTGATTACTGTGCAATGTTCTATCACCATCAATCTACCTCCGGGCAACAACTTGCAAAAGACATCTGTGATGGTATCAAACAGTTTCAACCATCTCTAACAAATTTCAAGCAAATACCAGCGCAGCCAAGTGACTGGACAAATCATGCATATAACACCATCAAAGGAGTGCAAAAGCCAGTGTGCATCTGTAGCGAGCCGCTATTCATGGATACACACAAATCTTTGATCTCCATCGAGGGATTTTCAAAAATAGCTCTAGGGATGTCCTTGGGCATAAAGACATGGAGTGAGAGATGAGTGAAGAAACAATGCTCAGTATATTGACCGGACCAGTTGGAGCACTTGCATTGTGTCTCTTTGCAATTTATTTCGTAGCCAGATGGGTGGCCACACATGTTCCCATATGGGTTGACAGACATCTCAAGCAGATTGACAAAATGATTGACTCACACAATAATGACCGCGAGATGTACAAAGAGACACTGGGGACATTGACTGTATCTCTCAAAGACTTGGGCAAAGAGGTGGATGTGATCAAGGATGATGTCAAAGAGATCAAGCAAGCAGTCAAAACGGTCACAAAAGGCCAATAATTTTGCGGATCTTACCAGGTGGGAAGCGGTCAAACTCCACGCGCTTGAAAATAGTTTGATCGCTTGGGTTAGTGACATAGAAGCTTGACAGCTCTTCATGTGAATTTGCAATCTCACTCCATAGAGTATGCGTATCAATGATAGCAATATACACTTTCCCACGATAAACAAAAGCCTCAATGGTGTCATCGGACATCACACCACCATTGTGATATGCATCTAGCCTTGACTCCATCTCAAGCGCAAGTGTGACATCACCAGTGCGCTTATATCTGATAGCAAAATGCTTCTGTGGGTAAGATTGCCACACACGCACAGACAAAGTGCGGATACAGTGGAGATGTGTGGTGATGTAGTCTATCCCATATTGATAGTCGATGGGTGTCCCCTCTGTAGACATCCATACTCCAGGATATGCATTTTGCAAGTGTGGTCTCACACATTTTGTGAAGATTGACTCTGCTTGAGACAATCTGATAGGAAAAGAGGGGACATCTGTGTGCGGTTTCATCGATACAGTATAACATACATAAAAAAAAATGCAATTATTTGATATTTTGTTGTTGACAGTTATCAAATAATACAATAATCTATCAATATGTTGATAATCATAAACATAATAACAATATAACCAGAGGTACAAAATGAACTA
>Ga0255210_1000289_pt1 | contig 20342 bp, 19 predicted proteins | sample Miss_Yuk_RepA_8d_FD_188422 | JGI IMG/M metagenome (GOLD analysis project Ga0255210, IMG submission 188422) | Freshwater microbial communities from Mississippi River, Louisiana, United States - Miss_Yuk_RepA_8d | ecosystem: Environmental > Aquatic > Freshwater > River | place: USA: Louisiana...
CTGGTCTATTCAGTGAATTATTTATTAATATGTTAGATGAAATTAAGCGAAATAAATTTAAGGAAACATTATTTGGCAGCGCTCCTAATATGACCACAGCAGAAAAGAAAATTTCATTCCTTAATAGATTCTTTATTTACAAAAAAGTAAGAGAAGTTAATATTGATAAACTTCATCTTGAATTGGGAGAATATGATGAAGCGAATTTATTAAGGGAAAAAGAAGAAACTAATAAAGCGGTAGTTATTGCCAAAGAAGAAGAAGAAGTTAAATTAAGACCTAAAGTTAGAAAACTATCAAAAAAAATATTACTAGTTAATGCTACTGAAGCTGTAGATGAACCCGCTAAAGTCATTGAAGAAGCTATTGAAAAGCAAGATAAAAAAACAAAAACTACCAAGAAAAAAACAATTACTAAACAAAAAAAATTAATTATTGAAAATAGTGATGATGAAGTTTAACTATAATTTACGTAACATACTTAAATAATTTTTATAATATATTATAAGACCTATGAGTTATTATATATTACCAAAAATCACACATAATATTAATGTTAATCCAACGTGTTCGAACGAAACATGTAGTATTTATATATCATATTCTTTAGTTAAATATTATTCTTTGGTTAAACAACAAATTATTGATATGTTTATAAATGAATATGACTTATCAGAAAATTCTTTTGATTATGCTTGTAAACTTGTCAATCCTTATGAATTTATTTTTTCTAAAGTGCCAGGTTCTAAATATTCAGTTAGTAAATTAAAACCTAAAAGTAATATTTTTTATGATTTAATTGAAATATCTAGTAATCTTAATATTTTTGATTCATTTAAAATTACACATCCAATAAAATTTTTACATATAACAAATAACTATAATGATTCTATTGAATGTTTTGAAATGTTTAGAGATAATTACCCTGATGAACATTTATATTTTGAAAAATTTAATTTAGATGATAAATCAATTAATGAGATAAAACATGATTTTTTATTTTATGAAACTACATCATTTGATTATTTTATTTCATTGATACAATCAATTATTATTATACTAAAAAACCAAAAAATAAACGGTAATTCAATTATTAAAATTAGTGATATTTATCATAAACCAGTTATTGATATTTTATATTTATTATCTTCACTATATGAAAAAGTTTATATTTGTAAACCTAATACTAATAATATAGTTACATTTGATAGATATATTGTATGTAAAAATTTTTTATATGATCAAGAATCTGATAATTATTTGAAACTTAACTATTTAAAATTAATAGTCTTTCTTAAAAAAAATGAATATAAAAATGTTGTTTCAATATTAGATTTCGATATACCATGTTTTTATAAAAATAAGATTGACGACCTTAATATTATTATTGGACAACAACAGCTAGAAGCACTGGACCAAATTATTACTATATATAAAAATAAAAATAAAAATGATAAAATTGAAAATATAAAAAAAAATAGTATTCAAAAATCTGTTTCTTGGTGTGAAAAATATAAAATACCATGTAATAAATTTACTGAAAAGATTAATATATTTTTGCCAATAATTAACGAAAGTATATAGAGCAAAATTTATAGTATTCATAACTTATGAAACGAATAATATATCATCATTATATAATCATTATATAATCATTTTTTATTGAATATATTTTCAATAAGCAGCACTCCCTGTTCTAGTATTATATGTATTTGGCGATTGAGAATAATGATTTGTTCTGAACACTGTTCCTGGAAAATATCTATATGGACTTGGTTGTGAAATAGGATTTTGGTATTCAGGCATTTTTTGAAATTTGCAAAATTTTTTATTTTTATATTGTCCAGATTGAGAGAAATTCAACGGCCATTGAGGATTACATTGACTAGTAGTTTTGTTTTTCATCAAATTTCTAGTATTATTTACATCTCCAGCATATAATTGATTTGCGGTAACCAAAAATTGACCAGTATTATTATAATTTTGTATAGATGCTGCATTACTAGAAATAGTGTCAACATTTAATTTTAATAATCTAGTTGAACTAGATACTGCACCTTGTTTAGCAAATTGATAGTTGTTTGGTTTGTAAACTGTTAGTTGACAACCTGCTGAATTAGTAGGTCCAGATGGTGGCATTCCCCAATATGGATTATTAATAAATACTTCAAAAACTACTAATGCCGGTTGTTTTTGTTCTTCTGGTAAACCTTGAATCCAATCAAAAAACCCTGTAATACTGTTAATTCCAGTTGTGTTAAATTCATCAATTTGCATTTGTGTAATAATATTTTCGTTTTTCATAATACCTAGCATTTGATAAATAAATGCTAATTCAGAACCTTCATATAATTGTGTGTTTAATTGACAATTCGCTAAATATGTATTTGCTAAAGCTAATGGACTTCCAGGTGTCGGCTCGTTATTTCCATCTACAGAATAGTAGTAAGGATTGTTATTATTGTTTAATTCATTAGTTTTATAAGATAAAAAATTAAATGCTTTTTGATCGAAAGTTTTACATCTATTTTGAAGATATTGTTTTGTTGTCGTATAATAATTTTTCTTTAAATTTGTACTTGCATAAATAACTCTTTGTTTAGCGAATCTTTCTTGATTACAACATAATACACTATTACTTGTGTTAGGCTCTGGATTTTCTATAAGATTTTGAAGGTTTGGTTTATATGAAGCAACTACACCTATACCTTCACATGTTTTACAGTCAATATTTACTTCATTTTTACCATCAATTTCGTTAGGAGGGTTTTGTTTTACAGAAAAAGCACCAGGTAAATTCATCATATCATTTAATAATCCAGAACTACTATTACCACCATTTCCTAGTGCTACAGGTGTGCTAGATTTAACGAATCTATTCATATTGTAGTTTATTAATGCAATTTCGTTTATATTAAGTGCTTGACTTGAAACATCTTCAATAGGTTGATGAGGAATTACTCTACCTTTTCTGTAATGTTTAATGGGTCTGGCTAAACCAAACCCTGTTGGAAAAACGTTTCCTGGGTCATTATTTGTTAAAGGTCTTATATGACCAGGTGCTGTGCCTACAGGAAAACTATTTACACCTGTTCCTTTCCATGGTATATATTGTTTATTATAATATGTGCTTTGATGAGTATAACCTGAAGATGGCTTTGTATTCATTCCTAATGGATAAACTGCTGATGACATTTATATTATTATCGAAGAAAATAAAAATAATATTATTATATATATAAATGTTTACATTGGTAAATATATTAATATGTTTTTTTATATTTCTAATTCTTTATCAAATTATTTTAGCAAATAATGTTGTAGTTGAAGGTTACACACCACCTGAAAATGCTCTAACTATGGCAAAAACTAATACTAATAGTATATCACAATTAAATACACAGGTTCAAGGTAATACTAGTAGTATAACAAATATTAATCAACAGCTTCAAGATTTAAGTGGAAATATTCTAACATTACAAACTCAACTAAGTACATTACAAACTCAAGTTAATGGATTAGTTCAGGCGAATACTGGAACTGCACCAAATATAACTGGCGCAACTAATAGTGACAGCAGTAGTACTTCCGATACTAGTTGATACAACTAATTTAGTAACTCAATAGTATTTTACACAAAAATAAATATATCTATATAAATTAGTATAATGTCTAATTTATTTGAAGAAGTATTAAAAGATCCACAAGGTGTCGAAGAAAATTTATTGGGACCTACATATCCATATTATAAAAATATTAAGACACCAACACAAATTGGTATGAGTGATAAAGGAACTATTCAACAAATGACTAAAAATATTAATGGTTTAATTAATTATGTTGATTTATTAGTAACAGGAAATAGTCAAGCTTCAGCAACAGGTGGGCCTTTAGGAAACAAATTTTTCTTAAAGACTGGCGCTAAATGTTATGCTGTTGATAGTTGTAGTGATCAAAATAATCCATCTACATGTCAACAAGTAGATAGATATATATATATAGATAATGTTCCTGATGGCAATATTCCATTTATTTCGACTGGTTTAGGTGTTAATTTTTCAGAATTTAAGGGGTTAATTCCTGGGGCTATGGGTAATCTAAATGTATTAAACCCATTCGCCATTATGAGATCATTTCTTTCTGGCTCAAACCCACCATGTCAGCAAATAACTATGCAAACTATTACATCTGATAATATTAAGTCATCTGAAACTAATTATGTTGCTTTAGCTGATATTCAAAGTATGGACCCTTGTATATTTTCAAATGGCAAAAATCCTGTTAATGGAAAACAATGTAAAGAGTCTTTTCAGATTACTTCAGAACCAGAAGTATTAATGCAACCAGACCCATTAGCTCAACTATATTTTACTGGTTTAGGAGTTGTTGGATTATTTATTTTATATCGTTTAATGGAAAAATCACATTAAATATAATTAATATTATTATTTATTATGGAAAGTAACAAATTACTAAAATATATAGGTTGGATATGTTCAGAATTAACAATAAATACAATTGAATATGAATTTTACCCTTATAAATTATTAATATTTTATGACCTACAAGAATATAATAGACAAATTTATATGTATAAAACAATTAGATGCCTGGTAGAAAATAATTGTGTAACTCATTTAAAAATTAATTAGATTTATGTTGTTGTGAATATTTGGAAACCATATAACTATAAAATGTAGTATGTCGTGCTTTATATTGATTAAATATCAAAATTATCAAATGGGTTAATTCCAATATTATCATTAGTATTTGTTTTAACATTAGCTTTAATATTATAAAATGGATTATATGACATATTATAAAGAGGATTAGTTATGGTGTCTGTTTCATTATTTTCATTAGTTTCATTATTTTCATTAGTTTGATTGGTTTCATTATTTTCATTAGTTTGATTGGTTTCATTAGTTTCATTAGTTTCATTAGTTTCATTAGTTTCATCAATTTTAATAGAGGTGTGCTGTTTTATATATGAATTAGCATATAACTTAAATAATAAATATTCATGCGTTAAATTATTACTTACAAAATTAAATGGTATGTATTGCCCATTTTTTAACATTATATTACTATAAGTATGCGATGATATATCATTTCTATATAAGTCACTATTTTTATTGTTTAAATTATTCATAAATATTGTCATGATAGTATGATTCATAAGAAATTTGATATTATTACAACAATATCTTTTTATTACAATATTATCAAGTGAATTACTATTATAATATTTGTTAATACTTCCATGAATCAAAAATATATCTATATTATCTGTAAATAAAAATGTTAATAAATTTAATTTATCATTAGCACAAAAATAAATTTGTTTATTGTTATCAATCACAATATTAAATCTATATTTAATAAATTTAAGTATTTCATTTTTCATTTTTGTTTTATTAATAATATTGCAAAATTGTTTATCAATAAATTTATTTTCATATTTTAATAAATTTAAAATCGATTTTATATTAAAAATTGACTTTATATTTAGGTTCATATTTTATATAATATTTATATTTAATTTTTTATGAAAAAATTAAATATCTTAAGTTAAAGAATAATAACAAATTTTTCAAAATTTATATTTTTTAATTTTAGCTATTTCCGCAAAGCTCACAAGTATTTCTAATCCTATCAACTGAACTAATTGAGTCATCATCAGTCGACAACCCATGGTCCTCTTTATGAAGAATATGATTAACTGTTGATGTATTATTCATTGTAAGACAGCTATGTTGATAAATCACATTGTTACATCCTTTAATCATTTTAGTAAGTTCTTCTATCTCTTTTTGTTGACTTTGAAGCATAATTCTCTGTTCTTCAACTAATTTTTCTAAGTAACGCCCATTCTCAACCACTTGATGAATATTCATCATAGTGCGTTTAACTGGATTTTTGTTCTTCAGACAAATCCAATACTCATTAGGAGTGATTTGAAGTGTATATGGTTTGTTAAAACACATGCAATTCCATAAGTCAACACAATTCATACTGACATGCTTACTATTACTATAACAATTATCACCATTCAGAATAGGGTCACTGAAGTGAACAAATGCTGACATTACGTTATCGTCAGTATTCTCACTAAATCCAGGTTTCTTACCAATTGGAATGAAATCAACACGCTCAACAGTTCCAATATTAAGTTGTAACATAATTGTTTTAATTGAATCCTCGGTATGGATAGTAGACATACGAGGAATATAAATACTTGCATAAGTGTTCATTCTTGTAATATAAATATGTTTATACCTTTAAGTTATTATGGGAAAACCATTTCAATTTTTTAAGTTAAAAATAATAAAAAATATTTCTAAGTGAAAGTTGGCTCTTTAAGTTCTTTTTACAATTTATTATATAAAATCAAATGTTTTCGAAAAATGAAAAGTATTTTTACTTTTTCAAAATGGACAAAAAAAATGTCCAAAATTGACTTGCCGAAAATGTCCTTACTGACCAAAATTTTATGTGACGATATTGAAAAATTATCATCACAAAGTAAACTGGAAAGTAAAAAATTGTTATTGTATTTTTTTTGTAAAAACTTAAAGATTTTTTCTCAATGGAAATATATGGAAATTTTAGGAAATAATTTTGTGGCAAAAAATGGCACTCAAAAATATTGCTGTAAAAAATGCGACTATATATGCTATAAAAAATATAATTGGAATAAACATATAATGACATCAAAACATAAATTGGAAATAAATGGAAGTAGCCAGGAAATGGCTAAATGGCAAAAAGTGGCAATTTTTCAATGTAATATTTGTAATAAACAATTAAAAACTAATGCTGGATTATGGAAACATAAACAAAAATGCTTTGAAACAACTAAAAAACTTACTGAACTTGATAAAGATGAACTCATAATAACTCTTCTTAAACAAAATGCTGAACTTATTAAGGGACAACAAGATATGATTATTAAATTAACAGAGAACGGCATAAACAATACTACTAATAATAATAATACTACAAATACTCATACTAATTCTCATAACAAATCATTCAACCTTAATTTCTTTTTAAATGAAACATGTAAGAATGCAATGAATATTACTGATTTCGTAGATTCCATAAAATTACAACTTAGTGATTTGATGGAAGTAGGTGAGATTGGATATGTAGAAGGTATTTCGAAAATAATAGTGAAAAACTTAAATAACTTAGACGAAACTGAAAGACCTATTCATTGTACAGATAAAAAAAGAGAAACTATGTATGTAAAAGATGAAGGAGAATGGAATAAAGAAGATGAAAAGAAAACTAAGTTGAAGAAAGCTATTACAAAAATAGCAGATAAAAATATAAGATTACTTCCTCAGTTTCGAGAGAAATACCCAGAATATAATAATTCTTCTTCAAAAGTATCAGATAAATATGATAAGATAGTTATCGAATCGATGACTTCAGACGAAGATAAGAATGAAAAAATTATTAAAAATATTTCAAAAAAAGTTATAATTGGCAAAAATATTTAATCAAATGAATCCAAATCTAAAATACTATTTTCAGGCCCTTTACTTGCTAATTGTTGAGCTAAATTAATAATTGTATGCTTATGTGTATTGACTTCTTTTTCAAGCTTTGCTATAATTATTTTTTGCGAATTAACAATTTCTTTAAGCTTTTCGCATTCTGTAAAAAAATTCATTTTATTTGTATTTAAATCTGATAACCATTTTAGATGTGTTTTTGATTTAATATGTGAAGAAAAACTTTGTCTACTATCAAAAATATGATCTTTTCTAGCACCACAAGGACATCTTAAACCATTTTTAAATTTACTTGATGGTGGCAAAAAATCTGCATAATTTCCACCACCATCTGTATTTGGTTCATATATATCTGATTCGAGAGATAAATTCATTATTAAACTACATTAATGTAATAATAAATTTTTAAGTTCATTTTTTATTTATTTAATCTCTGTGTTTACGAGATTTATTACGTCTTTGTTTTCTGCTATATTTTCTTCTTGATTTACCACCAACCGAATTATGAGGTTGGGCAGTTTCACCAGAAAATGGAGCAGCATGACTTGCTAAACCAGTTGTAGGAGTATTATCCTTAAATCCTCCTTTCATACGACGTCTTTTAGTTCTTCCACCATATCTAGCATTTCCATATCCAGAAGTTCCATTTCCGCTAATTCCATATCCAGAAGTTCCATTTCCGCTAATTCCATATCCAGAAGTTCCATTTCCGCTAATTCCATATCCAGAAGTTCCATTTCCAGTAGTTTTTTTATTTCCAAACCAATCAAACATGGACCCTGAACTAGATCCAGAAGAGCTGCTAAATGGATTCCAAGAATTGCTTCCATAACCAGATGAACTACCGTAACCAGAACTACTAAAAGTGCCAGAGGTACTAGATGTACCAGAGGGACTATCAAAAGGCCACATACCTCCGTTTAATCTCTTCTTATTTCTTTTTGGCATTATATATTACAAAAAGAAATTAATATATAAATTTTTAAGCTTTATTAACAAATTTTTTATAAGCATAAAAAGCTGCTAAAGCACCTAATATTTCTACAATAATATAAGGAAATACATCGGCTTCTGGTAATTTACCAGCAGCATATAATGAAATTGCTACAGCTGGATTAAACGCTCCACCGGAAATAGCTCCACCTAACATAACAGCAACACCTAAAGCAGCACCGATAGCCACCCAATTACCAGTTGCGAAAATAACATAAACAAGAAACATTGTGCCTAAAAACTCGACTAAATATTTATTCATTATATAAAATATTTATAAAATAAATAATTTTTTTTATTTAATAATTTTGACGAACAATTGATCCCCATGCGCAAACTTGTCCATTCCTTAAACCAGTATTTTCAATAGCACCTTTTTTTTTAGGTGCTATACATCCTCCTGAACGAGCTCTTCTTATTGTTGAACGCGTTCCACTTGGATAGTAACTTTTACTACCAGTTGGTGCTGAATTAGGTAAGTTGACTTTATAAGCAGTTTGACCAACAGCATTGGCTTTAACAATATTAACATACATAGATGATGGTATTGGTGGAATATAATTTGTATGTGATGATACTGGCAGTTGTCTTTGAGAAGAATTAATAACATACGCTTGAGGAACAGACATTTTTCCTAAAGCGATTTGTTGTGCCTTAACTGATTGGCTTATAGCAGTTCTTAAATATTGTTTTCTCATATTTGAATTCATTTCAGCATAAACAGGTTCTTGAGTTGGATAAAATTGTGGTGGTGTTGGTCTAATACCTGTTAAAATTCCATAACTATGATATGGAATTTGACATGGTGTTTGATTTGTGCTTAAAGGTCCTGTTATAGGAGCATTCACATAATTATTATAAGAAACTGAACCTATATTTGTTGATACTGCATATGGAGTTGTCATTATATATATCAAAATATATTTTATTTACACCTTTGGACATTTTTAACTAGATTAGGTGTGCCACAAAATAAACATAATTGAACTAAACTATTAGGTTCAACGATGAGTGAATTATTTTTTTTACATTTACAACACTTAAATATTCCGTCTAATTGACATATTTTAGAAGCATTGAAATCTGTTTTTTGATATAACATTTGAAGTCTATGATTATTCATAATTGTATATTACATTCCTAAAAAATATTTTTACACCCTATATAAGTTTAATATCTTCTAATAGCTCTAATAGCAGATTGGTTTGTATGAGATTGATCACCTCCATATGTAAGATCATTATAATTTTTATTAACTGCTTTTTGTTTTAAATAAGTTACATAATCTGAACTATCATAGACATATTTGACATTGCATGCAGAAGCAGGAATATTGCTTAATAATTGAAGATTGCTATATGTAGCAGATGGAATACATGTGTCTTGAACAGCACCAAAATGATTTCTCAAACCTCTTAATCCTGGTCTACTTTGCGGGGTTTGACATGAACCTCCACACGAATAATTTAAACGACTTAATAAATCACCAGCGTTATTAACTGCTCTAAATGGCGTTGTAATAGGTTGTTTTAAATTATCTCTTCTTAATTGACTAGGATAAGTAGTATTCCATGCGTTTTTTAAAGTGAAACGAATATGTTCAAATTCAGGATAACGCTTATCTACATTTTGGGTTTGTTGTGGCATATAACCATTTATTGCTCCACCAGAGTTACCAGGTCTAACAACCAATGATTTAAAAGCTACATTAGTTCCATTTATAGGGCTTGTATATCCAACAGATGTCGACATTTATATAATACAATAGTAAAAAAGTTTTTACAAACTTTATCTAAACATAATAAAAATATTAAATTAATATATAATGTTCAACTTTCTTTTCTTGGTAAGTGCTATTCTTTTAATTGTAATTGATTTTGTTTACTTAAATGTAATGAAAAGTTATTTTGATAACCAAATTAAGATGGTTCAAGGCACGCCAATTAAAATAAACTATTTAGGAGCAGCGCTATGCTATGTATTTTTAATAGTTGGTATTAATTATTTTATTATTAAACCACGAAGAAGTATAAGCGACGCATTTTTATTAGGTATAATTATTTATGGTGTTTATGAAACTACTAATTATGCACTATTAAAAGATTGGTCTATTTGGTCTGTTATAATTGATACATTATGGGGTGGTTTACTTTTTGCTGCTACAACTTATATTATTAATTTATTACGCTAAAATTTAATTATTATCAATTTACATTTTAGCGATTAAGAAAATTAAAATAAATTCTTAACATATTTTATGAGTACTGTTAAATATAAATTTCAAAGCCAAGATGACCTTTTATTTTATATATTAAATGCTGTTGGTCATGACTTTATACATGATTTTAATAATTATGGACGAATGGGGAAAATTTTAAATTATATAATGGGTTTAGTTCAAAACGTAGTATCTCCACAAGAGGTTGATTTAGTTAGTCAGGCATTTTCACCCTCGATTCAAGCTTTGGCTGTAGAACAAGAACGCGATATAGCAGAAAATAGTGATAACCCAAATTCTGTGAGAAATACAATTATGCTTCCTGTAGGAGTAGAAACGAGTAGGCCTGAATATGACACACAAATAGATAATCAGAATATATTTGGAACTGAAATAATGTTAGCCAATGGAGTAAATACAACTACTCCAAATCCTCAAAGTCCAACAGATAATCCAGTTGATGATTCAACACAAACACTAACAATAGAAGAACTCTATGTAAGTCAAATGGAAGATAATTTAATATCTGAACCATTACAGCCAATTAATATTACTGATTCTCAGATAACATCACAATCTCTAATTCCAGCTATTGTTAATGAAAATATTAGACTTTATAATATAGTTGCTGAAACAATTCCAATTGAAAGGGTCACTAGAACAACTACAAAAAAAATAAATATCATGCAGCGTCTAAAAGATTTTATTCAAGAAGGCAAATTTTTAATTATTAGTAAGCTTAGGTCAGCTTTTATTACTAGTTTTCCAGGAAGAAGTGGTGGTGGAGTTAAACGTAATAAAAAACAAAAGGGAGGAAACGGAATTGATATCATAACAAGAGATGATATAATAGCATCAATTAAAGATATTATTGAAGAGATAAAGGAGACTACCCCAGAAAATTTACAACTTATCAGTTTTTTTGAATATATTATGTATTCATATTTAAATTTATCCATTCCGGGAATCTCTCCACTAGAGATATTTAATAATAGTTTAATAGAAGATAGTGCATCTATATTTATTGTTGGACAATGTAAAAATACAGATATTAGAGAACAAGCAAAATTGTGTTTAACAGCATTATTATCAGTTTCTGCTACAAGTCAAGATGTAATAAAGGAATATACACCATCATTAGATAAGGCTAAAGGACAACTTAATCTTTCTAAATTTATGGCAAGAGGTGTTGCGCCTCCTCGTAGGGGAATTCCTACTTCTTTAGGTAGACAGCAAGGCGGTAATAAAATTATTGTTGGAGGAGCTTTTAATGGAACAACTTATAATTTGCCGGAAAATATATCAATATTTCAACAATTTGATAGTATAATAGAAACTTTTAAACAAACAAATCTATATATAAATTATATAAATTGTACACTTTTACAAAATCTAAGTAATATGATATTTGTTGGTCAAATTTATTCAGAATATGAGAATTTTATTACAAGTGCATCATATATTCAAGGAAAAAATGTAATAGAACTAATTGTTGGTAAACAAATGTTAAATGTAAAAAGAACAATTATTGAGAATAAAAAAACAGCTTCTAATAAAGGTGGAAGAAATGCCACAAAGAATATTCAAGAGATGGTAGATACTATCACTGATTTAATATTTGTTAAAACTATTGATGTTTATAATGATGTAAAAAATAGAATACAAGCAAGAAGTGAAGATAATGGAGATGGAAGTTCGATTTCTGGTAGTGCAAAAACTGCAGTTCAAAGAGTTTCAAAATTAGTTGCTAGTAAAATACTAGCATTAACAGGCGCATCAAGTTCACCTACAAATTTAGATTCGCCTACAAATTTATTAGATTTAAATAAACAAATTGAAATATTAAACAATATAGCCAAATACGATAAAGGTTATATAAGTGCAGATGATGTCTTAATTACTCATTTTATTCAAACATATGGAACAAGTACAGGAGGTAATATTTCTTCTGGTAATAATACACTAACTCAATTGGATAATATGTTTAAATCATGTAATAAAACAAATTGTCGTGTAATTAATAATGCGGTGCCACAAGCGATGAAAGAAGCAATTTCAACAATTGTTGTTTGTCCTACAAGTTCAGTATGTGATGGTATGGGTTCTTTTGGTAGCTGTGTAAATCCAGCCGGTAAAAAAGAATACGCTAATATGAATTTTTCAGTTACAGCAAGGGATGTTGAGAATAATTTTTATTATGGACAAACTAATATAAAGAAGGATTTAACATCTGTAAATATAAACTATGGTATTAGCTATAATAATCTACAAATATATAATTTTATTGATATAAAACTAGATTCACAGCCAATCGTTTTACAAGCAAATTATGTTTTTAAAAATTTAATAAATAGAATTATTGAGCTTTGGAAAACAGCACCAGGTAGTAATATTGATGATTTATGGGACCATTTATATGGAACAGATTATTTTTTATCTATTTTAAAATTAGGAACTCAAAAAGCTGTTGGTGATATATTTCAAGAAATAAATAGCACATTATCTAATGGAGGATATAGTGTTGAAGTCCAAGGAATCCGCACAAAAAATACATATGGATTAATGGGGGATAGACCTTCTGGTGTTCGTGTTTTTAAATTATTAAATAATTCAGATTCCGGTAAAAATCCAAAAGCAAGCGGTGGTTTTGTTGGAGGTAATACAACATTCATGTATTTTTCACAACCTTCTACAGGTGGAGGTAATAAAATAACAAGAAAACGAAAAAATAAAATAACGAATAAATATTATAGACGAAGAAGTAAACAAACAAAAAGAAAAAATAAAAATAATAAAACAAAATAATAGTATTATAAAATTTTGTATATAATGTCCAAAGGTGTAAGATTTATCCTTCTGTTAACAAACGCGGTGCGATATTCATTGTATTCAATTCTTGGAATATTAACTTACAAGCATAAGGAATTTCTACATAAGCAAAGTCTGCTCTATTACCGCAAGTATGACATAAGTGGATGTGCATTTTATCATTATATGATGCGATAAGTCCACATTTTTTACAAACATATACTGAATATTTATCTGAGGCATCATACATTCTTCCTCTAGTAAATCTAGAAGCGCCATGTGAAATCATACAATCACGTTCCATTTCACCAAATCTTAGTCCTCCGTCTCTACTACGACCTTCGGCAGGCTGTCTAGTAAGATTAACCATTGGACCAATAGAACGGCTATGGGACTTATCATTTACCATGTGCTTTAAGCGTTGATAAAATACAGGACCCATAAATACACTACATTCAACTTGTTCGCCAGTTAATGCATTATATAATAATTCATTGCCATGAGCTTCATAACCAGCTTTTAATAGTAGATCACAAATTTCTTTAACATCAAAGTCGCCAAATGCAGTTCCATCACCAAATAATCCAAGTTCAACTAATACTTTACCAAGAACAGTTTCTTTTAATTGTCCAATTGTCATACGAGATGGAATAGCATGAGGATTAATAATCATATCTGGGACTAAACCACTTTCCGTATATGGCATATCACATTCCGGAATAATATTACCAGTAGTTCCTTTTTGACCATGACGACTAGAGAATTTATCACCAATTACGGGTTTTCTTACAACTCTAGTTCTTACTTTAGCAAAATTATATCCTTCGCCATTTCTATCAATATAATTTTTATCAATATAGGTTTCTTCAGTAGTTTTGTATATTTTACTTTGATCTTCATATTTAATAATTTTTGTATGATCATTTCTATTTTCTTTGATAGGTATAACCTTAGCAATGATAACATCACGATTTTCTATTAATGTATTTTCTGGAATAACACCTTTAGAATTTACCTTATTGTAGTTACCCATTTTAAGACCTTTCGTCTTATTAGGGTCTGGTTTACATCTAATTTCTTCATCTCCATTAATTTTCTGTTTGTCTTCATCTTTTTCAGTATGATAGACAGTTGTTAAAGCCATGCCCCTATCAATAGAACCTTTATTAATTAACAATGAATCTTCTTGATTATAACCAGTATGAGTCATAATTGCTACGATTAATTGTGAACCTGATGGAATTTTATTAAGATGAATTAAATCCATAATACGGGTTTCAACAAGCGGTCTCATTGGATAATTAAGAATATAGGCGGTCTTATCCATTCTATTTTCATAGTTTGTCACGTAAACACCCATTGCTTGTTTACCTTGAGCACATTGATATGTATTTCTAGGTGATTGATTATGTTCCGGAAAAGGTATACAAGATGCTAATACGCCAAACATAGTTGATGGATGAATTTCACAATGAGTAAACTTTTTCAATTTATTCTCGATATTAATAAGATCTTTTGGTTTTGTAGCAATCATAGACCAGCTTTGCTCTTCTGGATCGATATATTCTAAAACAGCATCATCAATTTTAGATGATGTCAATAAATTATCCCAATTATATTCACCAATTTTTAACTTATTTAAAATATTATTAGTAAGAATTATATTTTTATTTTTTACGCGTAATAATGGTCTAGTTAATCTTCCACTATCATTACAAACTCTAATTTCCTTTAATTTATAATCAAATATTATAGATGTATAAATATTAATAATTCCTTTGGTTTTTTTATCCTTCAACATCAAGTATAATTCTTCTGGTTTATCACTAATACCAACCCAGGCACCATTAATGAAGATCTTTACTTTATCATAAATCATTTCACTTGTTAAGCTTTTTTCATCGATTTTTGTAATAATTGGCATAATATATTCATATAGTGGCAACGAATTGGAATAAATAGTCATATGAGTCATATAAGCTAAATTTTTAACAATACCAACAGATTGGCCTTCAGGAGTTTCAGCCGGACATAAGAAACCCCATGTAGTATTATGTAATTTACGAGGTGGCACAAGTTTTCCACTCTTATCAGTTGGAGTTGAAATTCTTCTGGCATGACTTAAACTGGATACGTAATTAAGTCTATTATATACTTGAGCAACACCTACTTTATTAGAACTGCTATGTTTAATACCAAAATCGCCAGTCGATAATGCTCGTTTAATACCATTTTCTATAGTAGTTGACTTTATAATTTTATAAATATTTGTTAAATTGATAATATTTATATAATCATCTTTTGAACGCCATGAGCCAGTATTAATTTCGCGAATTACTTGTTTTTCCATATCCTTAACAAGTTTATTAAAGTAATTTCTATACAAATTGTTAAGAAGTGTTCCAGTTCCGTCAACACGTTTATTTAAGTAAGAGTCTCTATCATCTTGTTTAATAATTTCAAAATATGCCATTAATAACTTATTAACCATATATCCTAAGAAATAAATCTTTTGCTCCATGTTATGACAATGTGGAAACAAATCATTGTTTAGAATATCTAATGTAAAATCATGTTTCTTCTTAGCTCCGGTTTCTTTGTCCATATTAATTGGAGTATACATGGCAAAACTAGTAATATATTTTATACATTCTTCTTGAGTTAAAAACTTATCGGAGTCGATTACGGATGCTTGCAAGGCTTCCAACAATTGTTTATTTTTTATATTATCAATATCAAGTAAAATTTTCTTACAAATTTCCTTATCTGAAATAATGCCTAATGCCCTAAATACAACAAATAATGGAATAGGTTGTTTTACTCGTGGAATTTCAAGAACAATTGGATAACCAAATCCATTATTTTTAGATGAAATAAGCATAGAAATCTGTTTTGGCGAGATACACTTAAAATCAGGAACAGATTTAATTTCAGCTTTCCATAAATACTTGGTATCATTCTTTTCCACATTAAAACAATAAACGCGATTTTCAGCGGCTCGTTCTTGTCCTAGAACTGTTTTCTCAGAACCATTAATAATGAAATATCCACCAGCGTCAAATTTACATTCACCAGTTTGAGAATTGTCAAAATGCTTATATTGGTTTAATACACAAATATTAGACTTCAACATAATTGGCAATTTACCAATATGAACACGAGGAATGGTCTTGTAAAATGTTTGTGTATTTTCTAAATTCTCACCATTTCTAACAATATATTTAATATTAATATCAATAGTAGTAGAAGCCGCATAAGTAAAATTTCTAAGACGCGCTTCTTGTGGAAACATTAACTTTATAGCTCCATTATTTTCATGAATTTGGGGTCTATAAATATTAAAGTTTTCAAATGTAATAAATATTTCTAGGGCATATTTTTTAGATTGAGGGTCATAATCTTGTTCTGACGCAATATGAAGAGGATTAAACATTTCGATAGTTTTAATAATTTGATATCCTACAAAATTATTGTAAGATTCTAATTGATGTCTAACGAACCTTTCGAGTTGTTGACCTTTGAAATAAGATTCAATAATATTCCAAGGCGTTTCAATATAAGGTTCGTTCTCAATATCAAATACCTCATTTAAATTAGTAACACTCATTGTTGTGGCTGTTTGGTTATCGATACTATTTGACATCATTTATTCGGTTATTTTATATTTCAATTTATTTTTAAATTGTTTATATATATATTTAGATTTTGTTGCATAAAAAATTCTTTGATTAAATTCTAAATATGACAATATTATAATATATTTTAAATAACATAAAATTAATATTATAAGAATATGTAATGCTGAATAAACGTAAAAAAAATATAATAGATCCGATGAGAATAAATAATTATAATAATTTTTTATGCACATTAGATAATTCAATTAAAAAACCAAAATTACAAGAAATAAAACAAATAAAACAAATATTGAGAACAGATGAAAATATTAAAAACGAAATTGATAAAATTATTGAAAACATAAATAATAATTTTAGTTTAAATAATATATCTTCATCTAATTTTACTGGACAAACACAAAATGATATTTCAATGTCAAATATTGAACCAAATGACCCTAATAAGTATATTGATTTTATAAATAAAAATTTAAATATTAAAAACTATAAATCAGTTGTAAATATATATCCTCTTAAAAAGGAAGAAGTAAAAGTCGAAATTGGAAAGACAATAAATATTGAAGTTGAAATTAATAATATTTCGGATATATTAAAATTAATTAATACATATAAAAACGATCCAGCAATTAAATATAATATTGACATTAAAGCATTACATAATATAAAAGAACCTCTTGAGGAATTAAATAATATGATTGGTATGAAAGATTTAAAAAACAATATAGTTGATCAAATTTTATATTTTGTTCAACATTTTCATAAAAATAAAAATTCTTCAGGTGAATTTTTACATACAGTTATTTATGGACCACCTGGAACAGGTAAAACAGAAATAGCAAAAATAATGGGTAAAATTTATAGCAAAGTTGGTGTTCTTTCAAACGGCACTTTTAAAAAGGTCACTAGAAGTGACTTAATTGCTGGTTACTTAGGTCAAACTGCGTTAAAAACAAAAGATGTTATTAAAGAATCATTAGGTGGTGTATTATTTATTGACGAAGCTTATGCTCTTGGAAATCCTGAGAAACGTGATAGTTTTGCAAAGGAATGTATTGATACATTATGTGAAGCTTTAAGTGATAATAAAGAAAATTTAATGGTAATTATAGCAGGATATGAGAAGGAGCTAAAAGAGAATTTTTTTGATTTTAATCAAGGTTTAGATTCGCGTTTTACCTGGAGATTTAAGACAGATGAATACACTGCTGAAGATTTATATCAAATATTAATTAAAATGGTAAATGATATTGGTTGGGAAATTAATATAGATTCAAAAATAACGACCGATTGGTTTAAGAAAAATAAGGATTATTTCCAATTCTATGGTAGAGATATAGAAACTTTATTAGCAAAAACAAAAATAGCACATAGCCGAAGAGTATTTTGTCTACCTGAAATATATAAGAAAAAAATAATATTAAAAGATTTAGATAAAGGTTTTGAAATTTTTCTCAGAAATGATGACATAAAAAATAGAAAAAATGAAAAGGAATTTAAAAAACATTTGTATAATACACTTTATAGTTAAAAAATATATATAATTTTATTTTATATTTATAATAAATGTCACATAAAACTATTTCTATTAATCCATCGTTATTTAGTGTAGGTGGAAGTAAAACTAAAAAAAATAGAGAGAGAAAAAATAACCCTACTGCTGTGCCATTAATATCACCAAGCGTTTTAAAAAATAAACTATTAAAAAGAATTAAAGAACATAAACAAAAAGAAACCCAAAATTTAGAAAATAATAAAAGAAAATTGACTAACATCGAAAATGATTCAATAAAACCAAAAAATGAAATGCTTAATTATAACGATGAATTTACAGATTCTATTAATTATTTACAGACATTATCTAAACAAAGGCTAATTGAAGAAGAAAAAAGGAACACGGAGTTTTTAAAAGAAAAACAAAGGGAAGAACTAGAGAGAAAAACAATTAGAAATTATCATTCGATGGGAGGACAAAATTTAACTCAAGGACCTGTTATAAATATTGATTTACCTGAAGAATTAATACAACCAGTTATTCCGATAAATACTGAACCATTTTATATAAAACCAAAAGATGAATTACCCTATGGTATATTAAAAGGTGGAACAAAACCTAGCTATAGAGAATGGACAAAAACACAAAAGAGTAATATTGTTACAAATCCTAATGTTTCGGTAATTATTCAAGGCGGCAATTTATCTTCCGAAAAAACTGCTAGGGAGAATAGATTAAATTTATTAAAACAAAAAATAAAAAATAAAACAGCGGAAGTATCTATTGATCCATTAACAAGTGAAAATTTAATTAAAAAACCACTTGACACACAACAAACTAGTCAGCAACCAATTATTTCACAACAAACTAGTCAGCAACCAATTATTTCACAACAAACTAGTCAGCAACCAATTATTTCACAACAAACTACTCAGCAAAATGGCGGTAAATTAATTGCAACAAAACATATCACAAAGAAAACAATTAAAAAAAAATATACATTAGGTAGATCTAAAATAAAAAAGACTGTTAGTGTATTAATTAAAGATAGAGGAACAAGAAAAAAAGTATTAAACGCTCAAAAAGATTTAAAGCGTAAAAATATTAATGATATTAAAACATATTTGAGGGAACATAATTTAATTAAAATAGGTAGTAATGCACCAAATGATGTATTAAGAAAATTATATGAGTCAGCAATGTTATCAGGAGAGATAACTAATTCAAATCCTGATATTTTGTTTCATAATTTTTCAAAGGAAGACAAAGAGTTATAAATTTCCAAAGGTGTAAAAAATAATCTTTGTATATTTTAATATGGATGATTTTATTAATAATAGATTAACAGATAAACAAAAAGATTTTTTAAATAAGCTTAAAAATAATATAGATGATGAGACAGAAATTAGTTTTTATGGAAGTATTAAACGTTTTGATTATATACGAGAAAAAAGCGATATTGATATTGATATATTTACTAACAACGAAAATAGTATTATTAATAAACTATCTAGTTTTTTAGATATAAAAAAAAATAAAATAGGTAAGGTTGTATATAAAATAGATAATAAAGTTGTTCATGGTTATAAATTAAAATATGAAGATGATAAGAATAAAGTTTTTGTTGAATTGTCAATATATAATTTTAAATATAAATATTTAGTTAAGAA
>Ga0255210_1000291_pt1 | contig 20272 bp, 13 predicted proteins | sample Miss_Yuk_RepA_8d_FD_188422 | JGI IMG/M metagenome (GOLD analysis project Ga0255210, IMG submission 188422) | Freshwater microbial communities from Mississippi River, Louisiana, United States - Miss_Yuk_RepA_8d | ecosystem: Environmental > Aquatic > Freshwater > River | place: USA: Louisiana...
CCCGTGCGGCGCCGAAGGCCCCACTGGCCCCACAGGCGAGGTAGGCCCGACTGGACCGGTTGCGCCTACAGGCCCGACAGGCGCGGAAGGCCCCACTGGCCCCACTGGCGAGGTAGGCCCGACTGGACCGGTTGCGCCTACAGGCCCGACAGGCGCGGAAGGCCCCACTGGTCCCACAGGCGAGGTAGGACCGACTGGATCGCAAGGATACACCGGCGCATCAGGAACATCTACTACCGCTGCGAATACATTTACTTATTATTTATCATCAACAACGTCGTCAAGTAATCCTGGACAAGGGAATTTCCGTTTGAATAATTTCGCATCACAAAGCGCCGCAACAGAATTATACATCAGCAATCAAGATGGAACCGTAGCAAACAATAATATATATGCATATTTCTCTCAGTTATCAATGTATGGAAACTCTGCAATGGGCGGACACGCTATTTTAAAAATACAAGATATAGAGAATTACGCAAATTATGTGATTTACAAAATAACATCCATAACAACAAATGATGCAAGTGCAAATGGATGGGTTACGTTTACAATAGAAAATATAGTGCCAGTGATTACACCATTTAATAATGCACACGCCTGCCTAATTAGTTTTTCGTTGATAGGCCCGCAAGGCCCGACAGGACGGGTTGCGCCCACAGGCCCGCAAGGCCCGACAGGACCAGTTGCACCCACAGGCCCGCAAGGCCCGACAGGACCGGTTGCGCCCACAGGCCCGCAAGGCCCGACAGGACCGGTTGCGCCCACAGGCCCGACAGGACCACAAAGCAGTGTGTCATATATAACATATGACGCATCATTTACAAATTTAACTGTAGGTAATGGAACAGTTACATCTAGATATATGCAACAAGGGGATTTTACCAGCGTATATATTCGTATTCAGTTTGGTTCATCTACATCTGTAGGAACCGGCCCTCGTGTAACGCTTCCAGTCAATGCAAATTTTGCATCTATCAATGCAAATATCGGCACTGCACTCTTAGGAATTGCCACATTTAGAGATGACAGTAGTGGAAACACAATATATGGTATAATTACATATCATAGCGCAAGTGAAGTAGAAATTCGCCCATATTATCAATCAGGCAGTTATCAGACAATATCACAACTGTCAAGCACAATACCATTTACGTGGGAATATGGTGATGAATTATTTATTACATTTTCATATCATTCAGTATAGTAAAACACATATAAACATAAAAAGTATTCTTTCATTATACAATCCACGATACACTATACACAATAATATAATCTACGTGTAATAATTGTATAATGAATTCAAAACATTATCCAGAGTATTCATCTTTACTAGATGGGTTAACCAAAGCTATATCCGAATATCATATTGTAGAAGGTGGGTCCTATCAAATCAATGCACAGGTTGACCGTCTTCGCGAACTCGTTGACAAACGCAGACCCAAATCCATTATGGAAATCGGGTTTAATGCGGGGCATTCAGCACTTTTATTTCTTGCGATAACGCCTCCTGAAACCAAAGTCGTGAGTTTTGATTTGGGAGAGTATGCATATGTTTTCGCAGCGAAGCGTTATATTGACTCGGTGTTTCCTGGGCGGCATACGCTTGTAACGGGAGACAGCACAATTACGATTCCGAAATACGAAGAACAGGTAGCACACCGAATGAAAAATCCGGATACAGCGCCGCCACTACGATTTGACGTGATTTTTATTGATGGTGGTCATCAAAACGACATTCCATTGAAGGATATTCTCAATTCACAGCGTCTGGCGCGTGATATCCGAACTGTTGTTATAATGGATGATGTCTATCGTGACACATCACGCCAAGCACATTATACGATTCAACCAACAAAAGCGTGGTTGCAAATGACGAGTTCAGGTGTGATTCGTGAAGATGGGTACGAGGCATATTCTACAAACAATAACGCATCGTGTCCAAGTGATTGTAATGTGCGTGGAATGGTATGGGGTGAATATTGTATATTTCCCGATTCCGATATAGAAACTAAAGAATGTGAAACGTCGTCGTCGTTCAAAAAACTTAGGTATAATTACTATCAAAATAGTTGTAAACATATGGACCGAAATCAAATGCTACAAGAAATCCATAACCAACACCACTATCATAAAGAACACGAAAAATTAGTGGCACTCGCGGATATGTATCTGGAATATTTTCCAACGTATAATAAACGTGACACAAATTATGTGCGTTTTTATCGTGCATCTTCTAATTTGGCACTGCAGTTGACTACGTTGGCTACGGCACAATACGAGGAAATTGTAGACACGCCATCCCCGACACCAAATGCACCCAATGGTGTAAATGACAGCGAATCAGAACTTCCGGATTTTATTAAACAAACGTCTATTGAGAAATTGGGTTCATTGTATCCACGAGACCCTTGTGCGGAAATTCCGAAAATCATCCATCTCCTTTATTTTGGCGAAACAGAGTTCTATAATTTTCATCATAGGTGTGTGCATTCAATGATACAATATATGCCAGAGTATGAAATCCGAATCTATAATGCGAAGGAGCCTGTCGGAAATAAATATTGGGATGATATCAAGAAACAATCGCGTGTGCGTATCCATAAAATAGACCCTCCAGTATTCTATGACGGGTTTGAATTGAAGCATTTTCAGTATAAGGCGGATGTTGTGAGACTGGAACTGTTATACGAGCACGGAGGCGTGTATCTAGACTTGGATATGTTGATTGTGCGTCCTTTTCACGAAGTATTCAAATCAGGACATTCATTTTATATCAGCGAGGAACGTGCGGGTATTCGTTCATTAATCAATGCATTTTTAGCCGCGAAGCCGAAAAACGACTTTATTAAACTATGGCTGGAATCGTTTAAATCAGGGTTGCGTCTAGGAATATGGGCGCATCATATCCGTGACACCAATAGACAACTGATAGAAGACCACCCACATTATATTCATAAATACCGGATGAAAATATTGGATGGACAGTTATTTATGCCGCTTCACTGGCAAGATACGGTTGCATTTATTCAGTCAGAAACGGTGCCGTATGAATTTCCAAGCCGGTCGTATGGAACGCACCTTTGGGAGACAATACTGGGTGATGTTATGCGAAAAAATGAGTTTCTTCATAAACAAAAGATGGAACTCAACGTGTATCATTTGCATAACTCTCCATTTTACGCAGACGGGGCAGACGGGGCAGACGGGGCAGACGGGGCAGACGACGAATTAACAATTTATCCGGAATATTATCACAATTACCGAAACGACCAATATGTTGATAAATATATTACAAAAGGGAAACACGGTGGATATTTTATTGAGATAGGTGCTGGTAACGGGGAAATAAATTCAGCGTGTTATTTTTTTGAAAAATATCGTGAATGGCGAGGAATTGTAATGGAACCAGCGAGAGTATATCAAGACGCGTTATCTAGATGCCGTGCTTGTGTGGTTCCATCTGCAATAAGTAACGTGACATCGTCTATAACAAATGGCAGTGGACGTGGTGCGATTTTCTATGAATCCGTCATTCCTGAATTGAGTGGATTGAAAGGTGCACTAGAGAATAATAAAGAAGGACAAGAATGGACACGAGTTGATTCAAAATCATATAAAGTGGATACGATAACGCTTTATGATGTATGTTGTCATCAATCCGCACCGTCACAAATTGATTATTGTGCGTTGAGTTGTCAAGGTTGTGAATATGAAGTTCTCTCTACATTCTTTGAAGAGAACCAAGTGCAAGACAATAGTGACGAATGCACAAAATCTCCAACAACTGGTGGAGATGTAAATCTGATTGTGTCCAATAAGGTATTCCATATTGATTTCTTCAGTGTAGAGATGAGTTCAGATAAGGTCTATACCAAGGTGCGCGATTTATTGAAGCGGTATCATTATGAAGAGACAATGAATCCATATATTTCAGTAATTACGAGTGGTGGTGCTAAGAAGCCGTGTTCAGATAAATACTTCAAATATATTGGTTCGTCCTCGTCGGAGAATTCTCCACAATTATCTGACAGGTCACTTTCTTCCATTTCATCTACTGCAGTTTTTACGCCACATACCGTTCATACACCGCCATCTTCACCATCTTCGCCGGAAATATCACCGACAGCCAGTTCTTTTCTATTGCGTCCTCCATTTGCAGAAGAAGTTGTTGCAATATGTTTAGAAGAGCGCCCGGAGAGAACGAAATATGTGAGCAGACATTTACTCTCTCACGGTATCAAACACACGCTTTTAATGAATCGGATTCATACGGAAGATACAAAAGTGGGTTGTTTTCGTTCGCATATCAAAGCAATTCAATATGCGCAGAGTAAAAATCTCTCATCCGTTCTTATTGTGGAAGACGATATTGTGATTCGGGAGAATTATAAAGAGCTTCAAACACTGGTGGCGGGTGAAAAGAATATCAATGGTATCGGTGATGACTGGGATATTTTATATCTAGGTGGAATTCTAACACGTTATGATGGAATTGACCCAACCCATAAATGGGTAAAGGGAACGATTTGGTGTAATCACGCGTATTTGGTGAAACAACATATGTATCAACCAATTCTAGATTTTGTGGAGTCATATCCTAATCGGATAGAATTAGAGCGCAAGAATATTGATTTTATGTATACTGAATATATCCAGCCAAAATACCGATGTTGGTTAGCAAATGACCAATATATCATTCAAAAAGAAGGATATAGTGAAATAGATTGCCGTGTAAAATGGGCAAATGGGTTTGACTGGTCAACCTTTTCAATGAAAGTCATTTAATGGAGTGGAGTGAGTTTGACTATCTGAAAGTCTGTGCGATGAATATCATTTTGCGCGTGGCTGGGTTCTTTTACCATTTCAAACCCAGCCTGATAAAATGGATGTGGGAATCGGTCATATGTATGAATATACCCGCGAAAGTCCATTTCAAGTAACCACATATCAAGTGGAGTTTTCATAAATAATGCTGTATCCGTTTGCACTGCAGCTAATAATCGTTTCGCACCGCGTTGACTGACGAGGTAGGCCCCTGCGGTGCGAAATAATGGAGTAAACCATACATTACGATTTCCTTGGATTACCGCGGGTGAAAGGTTCCGACGGCGATACAAGGCCGACGAAGCGGACAACGGTTGACGATAATATTGCGCGAGAGATTCCTTGGTTGTTTTCTGGAATGGATAATAAGGAGGATAAGAGTCACAATCAATGTCGTAATTGGGAGTCCATTGTCCACCTACATAAATTATATCAGCAACATTATTATTGCAGATTATCGTTGTTGTGATACAATCTGCAACAGTATCTCGTATTCTCTCGTGTGATTGTTCTGTAAATAAAACGTCATCCTCAAAAACAAGTAAAAAGTCGGCATTCGGATGTTGGGCGTGAGACATCCAGAGAGAATAATGGCTCAAAGAACATCCAACCTCGCCTAATACGCGCGGTGTATCCCGAATCGTATCCAGCAAATCAGGGAATTCAGAATAATATTGCGAGAGATTATTTCCATCAACTGCCGGAAATCGGCGATAATAACCGCGTTCATTTCTACACGACGTATCGTGGTTCCTATCCATCACACTTTGAATACGAACTCCTGGAATATGCGGTGTAAAGGGTTGAAATAAGAAAGGAATCGTTTTATAAATACAGGCCATACGGTCTGGGCGACGGTCAAGATTGATGACTGCAATATCCAGTTTATCTAACATCATACGAATAACCAATAATTCCCGCACGATAATACAGAATAACAATCACTTGGATTTATACCATTTCTGATACAATGACGTATATGTCTACCAAAACGCGGCTTTTTATATCCATCTATAATATCCACCGACCGACCTATTCCGTTATTTAGGAAAACGAATTAAATCGTTATTACATATTATTCTACTTATTCACACGAGTTATCGTCAGTTATGTCTGTTTCAAATGAATTGACCCCTGTCGCCCCCGTCGCGTCATCGCCACCTGTGAAGCCAGTCGTCGTAGAACCATTATTAGAAGAAGAGCAAAATAGGTATGTGTTATTTCCTATCAAAGATAATGCTATATGGAGCATGTATAAAAAGCAAGTGGACTGTTTCTGGCGTGCGGAAGAAGTAGATCTGAGCAAGGATACATCACACTGGAATTCATTGAATAACGACGAGAGATATTTCATTTCTATGATTCTCGCATTTTTTGCAGCGAGTGACGGAATTGTGATGGAGAATCTGGCGCAACGATTTATGACAGAAGTCCAGTTGGCGGAAGCCCGTGCATTCTATGGGTTTCAAATCGCGATGGAAAATATACATTCGCAAATGTATAGTATTCTTATTGATACGTATATCAAAGACACCACCGAAAAAGACCGATTATTCAATGCGATTCAGACATTCCCGTGTATCAAGAAGAAAGCCGATTGGGCGTTGAAATGGATAGGAGACAAACGAAGCACGTTTCAGACACGGTTGGTGGCATTTGCGTGTGTAGAGGGTATTTTCTTCTCTGGCGCATTCTGTTCTATTTATTGGCTAAAGAAGCGAGGATTGATGCCAGGTCTCACATTCAGCAACGAGCTCATCTCTCGCGATGAGGCGCTGCATACAGAATTTGCAGTGTTGTTATACACGAAGATGGTAAAGAAGATTCAACGTCATCGTGTATATGATATTGTGCGCGATGCAGTGGAAATTGAGAAGGAGTTTATATCCGAAGCACTTCCTTGTCGTCTCATCGGTATGAACGCGAAACTGATGTGTCAATACATTGAGTTTGTTGCAGACCGCTTGGTGCTTCAACTTGGATATGATAAAATATACAATGCTACGAATCCATTTGACTTTATGGAGATGATAAGCCTTGCTGGAAAGACGAACTTTTTTGAGCGTAGAGTCGGCGAATACGCACTGGCGGAGAAGAAAGTGGCAGACGATGTATTTGAGTTCAATGCTGAGTTCTAGTTATCGTGTTGATATAATATATTATCTCTATACTTTACTCTTTGACCCAGCAGGACCCCGAAAAGTATGTGGAACTACCACTGACGCAATACTACATAAACAATGCCCGCATCCCGAACTGTTTATTATTCAATCCTAAATGACTCGCTCGTTGTAACGGTATCACGATATCAGCATTTTGTTTGACATTTTGATATACCCGATTCACAATTCCGGGTTTTTCAACAAGACTTGCCGCATTCATTTTAAGTGTGTCTTGATGATTTATAATAGGACGGTCATTTGGTATAAATAAACCATTACTGCGTCGGTTTATCATTGTATTACGATTCATCTCAAAAGGTAAATTCGCTCTTATTGGAATGTTCATCGTATTTACACTATCCTTTCCTATTTTACGAATAGTAGTATCGTGAAGTTCACTATGAATAGAATGAATAGAATGAATTTGTTTCTTGTTATCTATCATATATTCACTCTGTAACTGTTTGATATTTCGGACAGCATTTATCGGTGATACGCGGATTTTACTTACTTTATCTAATGATTGTTCTTCAAAGTGAAGTTGAGAATAATGAATATAGGTATCAAAAGAAGTAACATCTATCATATGTGTATCATCATATTTGGTATACGATATATTTGTTAACTTGGATAAACCATCTGAATTATTGGGCATAATAGAAGTTGCTAATTCATCACGGCAAATCAACCGTTTAAGACCATCTGCAAATTGAAGAATATTCATATCTCCTAATGCAAAGAAATTACTTCGGTCAATAATGAATCCCTCTTGTTTGGCACGTTCGTGGATAAGATTATCTTCTCCTCCCCACGCCCAATAATTCGGAAATCCATTGATTCTCTCAAAATCTGCTCCACGAACGGAAAATATGCCGCCAAGTGCGAATTGAAAACCATAAAAGTGTTTGATGACGCCAAAATTTGTATGATAGTTCAATATATTCTTATTATAGGGTAAGGTATCAATATCATTGAAAATAAATATAATATTTTTATAATCATTTGGATATGCATTTTTTAATGCTAAAAAACCGATATTTTTCATTCCGCCGCGATTGAATGGACGTTTATCATTTTGATGAACAAAAAAGAAGGTCCAATCTTCTGGTGGAACATCCTCCATAATTTTATAAATATACGTGCTGAAAAATACACGATGTGGTTCACGGTCGCGATATGGAACGATAAATACGTATTTGGGAACGGTGACCGTGACAGAAACCGGCGCGTGTGATTGTTCCATTATTGTAATATGATAAACAGTATAATATCATACTATAAGAAAAAAGTGATATAATTACGATGGTGATTTATGATTAGAATTATATTTGTATTCAAGAAGACGATGGCGCGTATTTCGCCAATATCATTTTCGGAATGAGTTTTTCGCGCATATCGTATAATTTCTTGTAACATTTGTTGATGGTGACTTCACTCATATCACTGATGCGATTGACGTCCTTTTTCGTTATTGGAAGATGACACATACACGCAACGAAATAGATAATCCCGGATGCAATGCTATGTGGTGTATTCTCTGGAATAAGGTTCTGTTTCTCAATAATAACTGCAATAAATTGACACAACTTCGTGAGTTCATCATTGATGGAAAGCCGACTACAATATCTCTCAATAAACGCTTCTGGTTTCGTCTTACAGAAGTTCGTTTTCTCTGAGTTGTCTAAATTAGATTCAAGTTCATTGATAATACTCACGGCATTCTTACAACCTTTCGTTGCGCTTGTATTATCAAGATTGAAAATGGTCGCAATTTCTTTTGGAGTGCGCGGACAGTTATGAATTTTACACGCAATATAAATGGACGCGCTGACAACTCCATCACGATTTAAACTTCGGAATGTTTTATGCTCGGATATGCGTTTATGAACGCGGAGTGCCTCGTCAATAATCATTTTAGAAATTCCCTTATTCTGTGCGAAAATAGTGATTTTCTGAAACATATCATATTGTGCCTTTTCGCGATAAGGCATTGATTGCCATTCGGTATAACGCCGGATTTTCATCATATCTTGAGAATATGAACCACCCTCGCACATCACTTTACAACCATAGGATGACTCTTTGAGTAGTGGATTGACGGGCATACCGCATCGTGTCGGGTCGTTGTTTTGATTATCATCGGCGCCATAATATCGCCATTCAGCGCTTTGGTCGAGAGATTCATCTTTATACAGAATACTGCACGCTGGATTCTTACACGTGAGAAATCCGTCATCAGTGAGAACAACTTCGCTCGCGCATACTTCACATTTTTCTCGGATGCCAGATTTACGATAAAGACATTCCACATTCATACTCGGTTTGATAAAGAGTGCAGATAACTTTTTTGTGGTAGATGATGACGACGGTGCATGCGGTGCTGCTGCAGGCGTGGCCGTGTCGTCGGCAGTAGCAGTAGCGGCAGCAGCCGCAGAAGCAAATGAAGATGTTGTTTGTTTGGGTGAATATGTAACGGTTTCTGGAATATTATATTCACAATCAGAAGATGCCGAAATATTATATTCTTCAAGCAACTCTGGAGTAAAGTCTTGTTCTATTTTATCCCATAAATTTTTCTCGTTTAAGTAACGTTTATTTCGCTTGGTTTCATTGACCTTTGTGTGTGTATACGTAGATGAATAATTATAGTAGTGTCGTGTGGTGTTGAACGACGACGATGACGACGATGACGACGACGACGACGATGACGACGACGACGACGACGATGATGTAAATGATTGTGGTTGTGCAATAGAACTAGTAGGTATAAACAATCCGTGGCATTGATTTAAATTGGAAGTCATTGAATCTATATGTGCGCAGGATGTTTATCCACTCTTTAAATAAAGTATTAATTTATAACTTTATATCAATTTTATCTGATATTACGCGTCTATTGCGCTACCACTATTATCTATGGATATAACAAGTATATTCATTTCGTAAATATGGGTAACAAATTTGCTTCAGCTTCTAATCCGAGTATGGATGAAACCCGAAATATGGCGCTCCGATTAGATTTATATGCCCAGCGTATTATTCTGAAAGAAGTTAAATTTAATTCAACACTTGGAGATAGTGGTAAATGCGAAAGGTTGATTATTATTACAAGTGAAGTATTGAACCGTCTTCCTTTTCGGTTGATATCTTATATGGACCGACGTCATAAATTGTTTTCTGAACGTTATGAACCGATTAATGCGATGGACCGTGCATTACTTATCAATACAAATTCCGAAATTTTGAAAGAGAGTAAATTAGATGAACAAAATGTATTTAGAAAAAGGCAAATGTGTGTAGGTATTGCACGGTTTTACGTCCAAATTGGGAATCTATTTAACGCGATAATGTCTACCATGCGGCCATATAATTACGAATATATACAAAAAAATATGCCCGATAATTTTTATGATATGCTGACATTTGGATTACTGGATGGACCTGAAGCGCGAAATAAGGATAAATCCAAATATGATACATACAATATGGCTGGATTTACAAGAAGGCAAAATGATGTAAAAACGAAGATGGCGCGGTTATTGAAAATCGGTGAAAGTGATATGAAAATAACACCTGGCAGTGGAATATGTTCTATCAAAAATGATATAGAAAATATTAAAATAACGCCAATGACATCAACAACTACTGCATCTACTATCACTCAGAATAAGATCAAGCCGTCTATTTTTGCAATGTTGGAAGAATTGTATTTTGATATTTTCCACGAAATATCAAGTTCAAACAAAAGTCCGCAATTTATTGCGATGAGTGAGGAAATGAAAAATAAAATATACCGGCGAGATGTTATGGAATTATACCGAATTGTTACTGGTGGAAAAGAACCAGGTGACGATATCAAAACATTTGCAGATGTGTCGCGATATATTAATGATAATAATAAAATAAATGAATGGTGTGAATCCAATAAACAATTAGAGATTTCGGTGAATAATAATATGCGTTATAATCCTATTTTCGTTAAATACATAAAGCATATTCAAAATATGAATTATACTATATCAAAACAGCGGAAGGCTATTGTAAAATTATTAGACCGTGTATTTGTTATTATGAATAAAAGCGATGATGTATTGCGCGAGATAGAAGAAAATCTGGATAAGGGTGAAGTGAAGCGATATATTGGATTTGAGCAAGACGACCAATATTCGCGCGACTTTTTCCGCCTGAATCTGAAATATGATTTTTTCATTAACCCAAATTTAACTGACGCCGACTTACAGGGGATTACCAATGAAGCACGAACGCGAATTGTGAAATTATATGCAGATAGTTATAAAAATTTCATCAATGGTTTTGAGATTCTTCAAGAATTACAGGAAAATTTGGGATTGGAGATTTTGGCTAAAAAAAAAGAACTTGCGATAAAACAAAGTGAAAATCTTGCAGCAACAACGAGTGCGAGTAGTCTAGCAATTTCTAGTGACAAAAATAAAGACTTTGATTTTGATAATATTGAGTCGTTTCAACAAGAAAAAGAATTATCGGAAAGGATATACAATGAGATTAGTAAAAAAGATGGCATCCTTGCAAAACAATATCAGAAAAAATACGAAGAAATAGTTAAAATTGTAAATAATAATATTGGAAATGACAAATTAGTTGGCCAGTTATGGGATACATTACGTTATTTAAATAGACACGCAATTTCGGATATAATAAAAGGAAATATAACAATTAATGATAGAGTAAGGGCTAGAATTAGTTCAAGGTTTGATACAATCGTGATAAAGGACCCAACAAAAGAACAACAACCAAGAATGGAAGTTGCCGTAGTGTAATGATATAGTATTTATTACTGTAACCTGTTTTCCAATTTTTGAAAATATTCTTGATTGTATATTAGATTTCCAGTGGGACGATAGGAATCTGTCGGCTTATATTCCTTTCTGTCGTTGGCGCCGCCACCACCACCACCAGCCGGTCCTGATGCATCGCCACCACCGCCACGTTGGTTATATAATAACGAGTTTGCGTCTTCGGGACTGTGCGAATTGCCATTACCACCACCACCACCACCATTGGTTTCACTTGGATTGTATTTTATGACCTTCCCTTCTTCGTCATATAATATTGGACGTCCATATTCGTCAATCGCAGTTCCCGTCTTTTTCTTAAATTCAGTGCGGACATAATTCGGAACATAATGAAGCCACGAAATAAGGAGTAGATTGGGGTGTGTATAACGCACCATAAACTTATTCTCCTGTAATTTATCTACAATATACGCGATACATCCAGCGTGGTCGTAATTTGCAACACCAAGAATTATTTCCGGAACGACAAACCAGCAGAAATGTTGGCCACATTTTTGACGAGACGTTAATTTGATTTTCTCGTGAATTCGTCGGAGTATCTTATTGAATGTATAAAGTTTATTCTTGTCCTGTTCTTGTTTTTTTTCATATAATTCGTCTAAATTTAGTTTTTCCACATTTTCCACATTATCTCCTGCGAACTTAAATAAATCGTCCATAAATTATATTTTTCGTATGTATGTAGACAATAAAGAAAATAATAGTCCTGAACTATAACTCAAATGATAATAAACAGATTTTATATAAAAGAAATATAATCGTTTTTATTATCAAGAATGGAGAGTGAACCTAATAATACGATTAAACATCTTGTTGTTTCATCTGGCGGTCCTGCCGGACATATCATGTATAGTGTTCTTCGGACACTGAATTTGAAAGGAATATGGGATATAAATAATATCAAGTCTATCTATGGTTCTTCCATCGGGACATTTATTGCGATTATTATTGCATTACGATATGATTGGAATATTATGGATGATTATTTAATTAAGCGCCCGTGGGAAAAAATATTTTCGTCGTCGTCGGCATGTGAACCATTATCTAATGAACATATGTCGCCAGCTGCATCATCGTCGGGTGGAGGAGGCACATTATATGAAACAAAACAAAAATTTGACTATATATACAAGTTATACAGGAGTCACGGGTTATATGGATTGAAAGAATTTACGGAAATGTTGCGTCCAGCACTTCAAGGGAAAGATTTTCGTGTAGACGTTACATTCCAGGAGTTTTATGAGAGAACGGGTATAGAGCTTCACTTCATTGTAACAGAGCTAAATAAATTTCAAATTGTAGATTTTAGTCATAAAACACATCCGACCCAATCTGTCGTTGAGGCTTGCTATATGAGTTGTTGCTATCCATTTGGATTTACACCTATCTATCGTGATAATTGTTGTTATATTGACGGCGGAATCATTAATGATTATCCAATAAATGAATGTATCCAAGAGCAAAAATGTAAACCTATAGAAATATTAGGTGTGAAAATGATGTGGGAGAGAAAGCCAGCGAATTTGACTGAAAAATCGTCTGTGGTTCAATTTATATCTACATTTTTTAATCAAATCAAGGGAAATTTATTTGATAATCGTCCAACAAAATCAATACCAAACGAAGTTGTTTGTATATCAAAAGTATTTGCATTGCAGGATTGGATGAATTGGATGAAAAATGAGAATTATCGCCGCGAACTGGTATTGCGCGGGGAAACGTTTGCAAACGTGTTTTTGTCGTATCTGCGTAATTTCACGGGATTTTCGTCGTTGGTTGGAGGCGCTTCTGAGGAAATCGGGAATGCATCTAAAGTGCCAACTGTAAATACAGCGACATCATTGACATCCACATTATTAGAACAAGAAGCTAATAAAGAAGAAGTTGAAATACAGAATACATCTAAAGATGAAGATGAGACATATTCTATTACGAATAATGAAGAAGATATAACAATGGTATAGCGAAATAACGCGAAATGAAAATGGAGCCGGTGATGAGATTTTATTTGGTCAAAACTGTATTGAGAAACTCTATAATTTTATCCTTTTCCGGCTTGGCATCATATTCAATAACTTGACCATCCTTTACTAACTTAATTGTAGGATATCCTTCAATCTTGAACTTATCGGCCAAATCAGGCTCAGCCTCACAGTCCACCGTCTTAAATGTCACGGTGTATCCGTTCACTTGGCGACCATTAATTTCCTTTTCCACCTCATCAAAAACAGGTTTTGCAGTTTTACAATGCGGGCACCAATCTACTTTGAATAAAAATAACTGAGCGACTTTATCATCATTTGCACCGATACCGTCAGGTGCAGGAGTGGTTCCGTGCGCGCCACTGAAAAACTTATTCAATCCAGGAATCATATCATTTTTAATAATGTAATAAACTATACTTGCAATTGCGGCAATCACAATAAGAACAATTGCAATATTCTTAGAATTGCCAGAAATTGCAGAAGTAACAGATGATAATTCAACCATTATTTTTTATTATTAATTTATTATATTATGGTAAGTTTATTATAATATAGTAAGTTTATTATAGAGTTTAAACGCGAACAATAATATAAAAACGATATGAAACGAATTCACTATGATTATATACGGATCTATAAACGATGATTTTTCGCGATAAAAAAACGGGGGATTTACTAAATATTCGCAGGGACGAATTCAATAATGACCGACTTTACTTTCAGGAAATTATTCGGATAAACGGTGGCGCAGATATTGTAATACCGCGATATCCTCGTCCATACGATGAAGTTATAAACGAATGACCACTATACCTAAAACTATAATAAGGAGGACAAACCCCATTGTGATGAAAAAGTTTAATTTCAATTCAGGGAATAAATCTGTGTCAAGAATTCCTGTTGTATCCATAATCGGCTTTACAGCGTTGAATAAAATAGCAGACGTGATGACGAGGAGACCAATTACGATGAGTTTCATTATCCACGAAGAGAATGACCCAGAAGATACAGCAAATGGACTGACGAAAAATATAATTACGAAAAACAGAGATATACCTAAAATCACGCAGGAATACTTTGTCTTTTCACTATATTGCACGATATAATTCGTAGGGTCTTCAATGAGGGACATACTAAAGAATATACAATAGAATATGATGAAGAAATATAATAATTCTATATTATAAATACGTTCGTTTATTATATTGGATGTCAAATACGCGAAAGCGAAAGTTCAGACGACCACGGAGTGTGGCAATGACATCATCATCATTATCATCATTCGGACAAGGCAATCAGACTGTATCACACCGCGCAAAAATGCTGAGCGGTGGCAGCGGTAATGCGTCAGCGGCATCAACCCTGGTACCGAAAAACCGGACAAAAAAGGTGAGAGCATTTACCAAGAAGGATTTTCACAGCGGCGACGGAATGCTTACGACGGTATGGGGACCAAGTATGTGGCATTTCTTACACACGATGAGTTTCAATTATCCGGTGACCCCAACCCAAGAACAGAAAAAGCATTATATGGATTTTATCTTGAATTTGAGAAATATACTTCCGTGTAAATATTGCCGAATGAATTTGACGAATAATTTAGCAACACGACCACTCCGGATGTGCCATATGGAGAGTCGCGATACATTTTCGCGTTTTATTTATGACCTTCACGAGACGGTGAATAAGCTACTGGGGAAGAACTCGGGACTGACCTACTGTGATGTGCGCGAGAGATATGAACATTTCCGTTCTCGTTGCACACAAGATGCGCCGAAAGTATTTGACTTTAAGGAGTTTTATCGGGGAAAGAATAATGGTGCGAAAGAGAAAGGGTGCACAGAACCTTTATATGGAAAAAAGGCGAAGTGCGTGATTTCAATTGTTCCACAAGAGGTGAAGGTGCCTACATTTAGTGTGGATGAACAGTGTATTAAGAAGAGGGGGGAGGTGGTAGCGGAAAAGGCGTAATTTTTATGTGATGTTAATATATATTGATTGGATAATAGTAACGATAATGAGTAAGAGAAGTAATTATGCGCAAGGAGGAAAAATATGTACAGGCGAAGAAGAAGACCAGCTACCAGAGTTGATTTCTATCATAAGTGAAGCAGCGGAAGCAGCAGCGAGAGCAGCAGGAGCAGCGGGAGCAGTGGGAGCAGCGGTAGAAGCGGGAGCAGCAGAAGCAGCGGTAGAAGCGGGAGCAGCGCCAGATTTTAGTCCATTAATAGAACTATTGAAAACATATAAAAACAGTGGTAAAACTCCGGGGTTGGTGGAAAATATCAAAAAGACAATAAGAGACCAAATATTAAAAAATGATGTGAAAGCACTAATATCACCCGTTTTAATATCATTGTTTGGTGGTCCTCCAACTACGGAACAGAATAGAAGAGAACACCTATTAGTATCTAATTGTATTTTGGATGCGTTAATGGAAGATTTCTCATTATTAGACTATGTCAAATTGGTGGGTAAAATGTATCTAAAATCATACTATGATGATAATATATTTCGTGTCGGAGTCGCAACTGCTTTTACTGTAAGTGGTATATATCTCGCGTGGAATAGTGGCATTGGAGCGATTGCTGGATTATCAAGAGATGGATGTATTTATCTAATGAGTGTGTTAGGCAATCTAGTGGAACTTGTAAATAATCAGGAATTATTAAATAATGCGTTGAATGCTATTTCTATTCCTCCAGATTATGCCAGTGAAATTACTATATTTATTCAACAATTAAGAGATAATATTGCACACCCATCTACCATAAAATTTATGATCGCTGCGGGAATGGTCGCATTAATGGAACGATTACATCCTGAATTTCGTCCACTTGATGGAATGAGGGCAGAAGCTGCTGCTGCTGCTGGTGCTGGTGCTGTTCCTGCTGTTCCTGCTGCTGCTGTTCCTCCTGCTCCTGCTGCTCCTGCTGCTGCTCCTGCTGCTGCTGGTGCTGGTGCTCCTGCTCCTGCTGCTACGAATCCATTACTTAATCAATTATTAGAACCACTTCGTCAAGGGGGTAATATAGCTGTAGAAACCTTCCATAAATATTTGTCAAGATTACTTAATTTGCTTCACAAAATTGCGTTTATAAGAGTAGGTGTAGTGGTGCCTGAACAAGATAGATATGCTGAGCGATTATCTGGTTATATATGTCGTCATATAGGTGATTACTTAACTCGTATTGAAAATCAGGCAGAAACAGCACACCAAATACCCGCCTCATATTTAAATGCCAAATTGACAATCGATGCACTTTTAGGTACTCCACAATTATTGAATATGACGGCATCTCAATCAAAATCACATATACTTAGATTAGCCAGCACTATCCGTAAGACTGTATTAGATTATTTAAAAAATGAAGAGCTTCTTGAGCGTATTTGTCCAATGTTTAGAAGTGCCCTGATAGAAGAGAATCTTAAGATATTAGAGATGGGTTCACAGCGTATTATGTTAGAAGAATATTTTTCGCAAAAAATAACTGACTCTCTACAGGGCCAAGCATCCCAAGATTCTATTTCAGCACGAGACGCTACATTAGATCCAGACATTGCAAAAATCATTGAACAGGGTCGTAACTTTTATCTTACCATAGATGAAAAAAATGAACAAAAACAAATTGATGAAGGGTTACTATCTAAAGCAGAATCATTATTTTGGAATGCACCCGGACGATTATATCATACATTTATGCGACTAGCAGAAACAGGAAAGGTATGTGGATTTGTTTCATTTTCTAAAGAATTGATTGAACGAGGCAAAGACCTATTTGATAAGGGGAGTCAACCTTCGCCGTCGCCTGCAAATAGACTACCGCAAGTAGTTGGAACGAACCCAGTTTCAGCACCATATATACCAATCGCAGAGATGTTCAATGACGCAACGAAATTTGTATTGAGTGACGAAAGTATATTGGAAACCGGAATTACAGAAGAAATTAAAAATAAAATATGTGAAAATTTTATAGAAGAATTCAACAAAAAACCTGAATATAAAAATTTAAATAATAATAAAAAATTAAGTAATAATGATGAAGCAAATGCGTTACTTAATAAAATGTATGATGCTTTTAAGTTTGACAAGTCACAACGTATGGGAAGGCCAGGAGGAGGAGTAGCGCAACCTGCTTTCTTAAACAAAAGGGCGATATTGTTTATAAATCCTGCTGCAACGAGCGGTGTAGCAGTAGAAGTTGTAGGCGGTTCCCCCACATTGGTTAGAACTCTTAGAGGATGCAACCCACCATCATTAACAAGTCAAGTGACAAGACCAGTTAAATCTATTTGGAAAATTGTGGAAACCGCCGCAAATGTTATTTGTAAAAAGTTAGAACCATCTGAAGGACCTGATAAAAAACAACAAAAATTAAGTCGAGAAGATGAAAACAAACAAAGAGAAGATTTAGAATGTAAAAAAGAAGAAGAAGATGCAGTAGTAGAAGTACTAGCAGATGCAGTAGTAGCAGATGCAATTTTAGATGGTATAGAAAAAGGAAGTGCTGTTGGAGTTGAAGGAAGTGCTGATCTAGATCAAGGAAGTGCTGATCTAGGTGAAGAAAGTGCTGAACTAGGTAAAGAAAGAGATGGCGGTTCTCGTCGTCGTCGTAAATCCCGCAAGAACGTGAAGAAAACTACCCGCCGCAATAAGAAAATCGTCCGTAAGTCGTCCAAAAATACCAAACAACATCGCGGTCGTTCTTCACGTCGTCACCGGTCGTCACGTAAAAGCCGCAAGTAACAAATTTTGATTTTTTCCTCCAGAAAAAATTGATGCTCCCGCGTCATTTTTTCCTCCAGAAAAAATTGATGCTCCCGCGTCATTTTTTCCTCCAGAAAAAATTGAAATCCTTTTTTTGATTTCATCTTATCTCACTGCTCCCGTCAGAGAAGAAGATGAACTCAAGAGATACTACTACTACAAAACAATACAGCCCTCTTCATATGGATGGATGGAAACACGAATGGAATGTAAGTGCCACATTCGGCTACGACGCACGGAACTCGGTCACCTCTCGGATCTCGGAATATTATCACGCAGAATCAACAAAAACCAAAAATCCAGCATTCCCTCGTCATCACGCGCTCATTCTGGCCGCACTCGGTTCTTCATCCAAATTCGTGTCGCGGGTTTTTCCGGCCACTATCGTGTGTGGATATGAACGCTCCCTCACCCTTCCCACTCAGCAGATGTTTACCACCACACTTGCATCAACATACCAAAAACACCACCTCGTCGCACTCGCCGGAATGACCGGCCTGCTTGTCACGCGTCTCTTGATGCTGACCCCCCAAATCAAAACACTCAAAACAAAGAAAAAAAACGCTGAAATCACCCAGCAATACATTCACTCGGCACTCGCCGCTGAGTATCTCCTTGGAAATCGTTATTTTCGCTGTGTTTCAGTGACGAATCCTTCTTTGGATAAAGAAAATCACCCCGTCGGTTTTCTGGAACGACACTTCAAATCAAACCTCACCGCCGCCGACATCACGCCCGATGCGATTCGCGAAACCCAACAGGAATTACACCATTTATACAACGCCAATATCGCCCGCTTGTCCTCAATGATTCAGCAATACAAGCGCGGGTTTGTGAGACGCGATACGATTCGCAAAGACCCAGAATTCGTGAAAATGATGACGGCTTTCTGGAGAATGGCTAGTCAGATCCTGAGAATGAAGGATGAATTTGAAGCCCAAACCGCAAATCCGAATCCTAATCCTCCTCCTCCTCCTGCGCAGCAGTTGTGTTTTCAGTCAAGACAAAACGCAATACGAATTACGTTGGTATCGTTAGTGGCAGAAACAGCGGTTCTCAATCCAGGTTTGTATGAATATGACGTCGCTCACATCTTTGACAACCGAAGAGGTTCTTATGCCAAATACATTCAAACTTCAAAAGCAACGTGGATTCGTCTTGCTGGAGAAGGTTCAAACACGTCATTCCTTGCATTCGCGGCAGTTGAGCCTACTATGGTAACGGAAAACTATGCACCAATAATCGGTGGCAACCCTGCGGAATATCACGGAGTGTCGTTGATGAGCTGCGCCAATTACATCAAGTCACGCGACCCCGTGTTTGGTGCGTTGAAAAAACAACATCAACACCATATGATGCGAACGGCTGATGCGGTGAATATGTCATTTGGTCAAGTTCATCCAGATGTTCCCGAATCACCCGCGAGAGGCATATGTCGTGACCGTTACCGATTTAAGCCAAGATATGCGCCATTTTATGAAATGGTGGAAGACGCACGAAGAAAGGAGACAATCATCGGAAATGTTGACTGGAAGAAATATGAAGAGAAATGCGAAAACAAAGGTAAAATCGTATCTGCGCGTAAGAGATTACAAGAATTCCGCCAACGCGTATGGCCACAAGTACATCTATGGAAAGGAGTCATTGACGAATACGACGACGACGACCACGACGACCACGACGACCACGACG